>Ga0070667_100000194_pt1 | contig 72751 bp, 65 predicted proteins | sample KBSS33metaG_FD_64659 | JGI IMG/M metagenome (GOLD analysis project Ga0070667, IMG submission 64659) | Switchgrass rhizosphere microbial communities from Kellogg Biological Station, Michigan, USA - KBS S3-3 metaG | ecosystem: Host-associated > Plants > Roots > Rhizosphere > Soil ...
CCAGGCCGGCAAGGCGCGATGCTGGGCGACGCACGAGCGCCACCAGTCGGCGACCGGCGCCACCAGCGCGGTGCGGCGGCCAAGCACGGCGTAGAGCGCCACCCGTATCGCGTCGTAGCCAAAGCGCGGCGGCTTATCGAGCGCAGGGCCGACGGACTTGGCACCGGTCACCGCGATCCAGTCGGTCGGCAGCTGGTGTGTGCCGAAGCGCGCCATGCGAGTGATCTCCTCGCAATCGCGGATCACTGGGCCCCACACGGTGGTGCCGTCCAGCTTGGCGAAGCGATCGAGCGCCGGCCACACGAAGTAGGAGGGATTGAGCGTCACCCGGGCGGGTTCGGCAAAGCCGACGAGGCCGGGCAGCAGCAGGTTGCGATCGTACCGTGCGATCACGCAACGGCTGCGGATCGCCTGGCGAATCTGGCGCGAGCGCTCGAGCCAGTCCGACCGGCCCCACCGCTCTCCGGCGAGCGAAAGAGCCCAGGCGATGACGATATCGCCGTCGGTCGCATTGTTCGGATCGGAGACGGGATCCATCGAGCGCGAATCGTAGCGCCAGGCGTGGAGGGCCACGTCCTGCCGCCCGAGCGTCGTTTCGGTCCAGTTGGCGATCCGTTCGAAGACCTCACGGTCGGAGGCATGGAGCGCCAGAATCAAGCCGTAGCTCTGCCCCTCGCTGTGGCTGATGCGGCCATTGCCGGTGTCGATCACGCGACCGTCGGGGGCCACGAAGCGATCGCGCCACAAGGGCCAGAAGCCGCCAGCCACGGGCTGCGCGCGCCCCTGGTTGCCACCGGTGTTGCAGGCCGCCGTCATTGCCATGATCAGCCCGAGCGAAAAGGTGCGCCGGTCCACGCCGGCGCGCTCAACGGCCATGACGCAGCTCGACCGTGTCCCCTTTCCACTCCGCGGTGGTGTGCAGCGCCGGGCCGCTCCCCAACACCCGGAACCAGCTGTCGTATGCTCCCTCCAGGACCGTCAGCAGCATCAAGGCCCAGTGGCCGTCCGGGTCCGCCGCGATCTGGTTGGGCAAGTCGCGGTGGCGCACCACGATCGACTCCTTGCCAAGCGCGAGTTCCACTTCCCCCCAATCCAGCGACTGCCAGAAGGCGTTGATCCGGGCGCACAGCACCGAGGCGTCGTTCACGCCGTCGAGCGGTTCGAGCGCGGCCATGCGGCGACCGATCGCCAGGAAGAAGCCGCGGGCCTGCGCCTCCGTTACGCCCTCGCACACCTCGGCGGCGGTCGACAGCGCCAACAGCGCAAGGCCGCCGACGCCCGCTTCGCCGGGACTGAGACGGGGTTGGGGAAACGCCTGCATTTTCATCGATTGCTGCTCCCGAGGCTCTGGCGCACGCCCAGCATGCCACGGAATTCCTTATAACTTCCGAACGTGCTGTAGCCTGTTTCGCCGCCCACGCGGGTATTCTGGCCGACTTTGTAGTAAAGCGAACCCGCGGCCGACAAAGCGAAGCCGGTCTTGCTCAGATTGTCGTAGTTTGACCGCACGTCGTCGTTCAGCGCCTTCAGGTTGTCGAGCTGTGCCTGTGCGACCAGGTCGGTCGGGTAGAGCGGGCTTTCATCCTCGCTGTAGCTCTGGAAGCCCGGCGTGAACGAGGCGCGCGCTTCCAGTCGGTCGTCGTCGTAGGCATAGCTCACCGGGAAGCCGACCGAGATGAAGCTCTGCGGGCTGAAGTAGCCGCCGTTACCCAGCGTGAAGTAGTTCTGGCTCTTGTCGTAGGCCTGATAGTTCACGTTGAGGCCGGCGGTAACGCTGGAGTGCTGCCCGCGATAGGCGCGCAGATAGCCGCCGGCGTTGGCCTCGTAGCCGCTGTTCTTCACGACGTTCTCGCCGCGCAGGCGATAGTAGCGGCCTTCGGCGTAAACGCCGCTGCCCTCATCGTCGTAGGACAAGCCCAGCCCACCGGCGGTGCGCATCACCCGGCCCCAGTACTCTCCGGTGACGGGATCGCGGGTGCCGGCGTAGGATACGATCGAATCGGTAACGGGCTTGCGCTCCGCGAACACGCTGGCGCGCAGGTTCTGGCCCAGCTTGGGTGTCGCAGCCGCGCGGAAGGTCAGTTGGGCCTTGCCCATGCCGATCGGCGTGGTGCCGCCCTCGACCTGGAAGGTGTCGTCCTCGTAGCCCGCCGCGAATGCGACGCCGGAGTTGTGCTGACTGTCGGCATTGACCAGCGCGGAGGGCTTCTGCGCAACGATGCCGACCGCTTCGGGCGTGGCGTTGCGGCCGAAGCGGGCGAGACCCGAACCCTTCGGGGTGCCGGCGTCGATCACCGAGGCCTCGGCCTTGGCATAGACGCGGCCGCCCATCAGGCCGGTGGACATTTTGGCCGAGCCCTTGATCTCGTCGAGCTTGCTGAGGCCGGTCTCGCCAGAACGCTGGCGGTAGGCGGTCTGGACGTCGACGCGCGGCCCGGAATCCTGCGACATCTGTGCGATCTCGGACTGTATCTGCGCCATCACCGGATCGCCGCTATAGGCCATCGGATAGCCTGGAGCGGCGGGGGCAGGGGCAGCGGCGGGAGCGCCCCAGCCGCCCGGCGCTGCCGGAGCCGGAGCCGGAAGTGGCGCCGCGCCACCCCAGCCGGTGTTGCCGCCACCGAAGACGGGTGCAGGATAGGTCTGCTGCTGCGCCGGGATGTAGGCTGCCGGCGCGCCGCCGTAAGCTGGTTGCGGCACGGCTTGAGGTGCGTAGGCCGGCTGAGCGTAGCCCTGCTGGTCGTAGGCGGGCTGGGCAAAGGACTGTTGCGCGAACCCCTGCTGAGGATAGCTCTGCTGGGGGTAGCTTTGAGGGCTGCTGGGCTGCGGATAGCCTTGCTGAGGATAGGTCGGCTGGGGATATCCTTGCTGGGGATAGCCCGGCTGCGCGTAAGCAGTCTGGCCACCGCTTGGCGGGTACGCATTCGGCAGGCGGGTACCCCCGCCGAGCGCGAACGGATTGACCGCCTGGGGTGCGGCGACCGGTCCCTGGTTGCGGAACGGATTGGTGCCGGGGGCACCGGGCACGCCCGATCCGGGGCCGAAGCCGGCAAAGGGGTTGGCACTGGCGAATCCGGCGCCCTGCTGGCGGCTGTAGAGCTCGCGAGCATCCTTGAGCAGGCCGATCGCCGCGCGATCGTTGCCGCGCGCCCGCTCGACTTGCGCCAGCGCCATGCGCACCTGATAATCCTGCGGAAACGCCTGGAGCACCTGCCGCGTCGCGCGCTGCGAAAGCTCCCGATCGCCAGCCGCCTGAGCGGTATCGGCGAGCCCGAGCAGTGCATCCTTGTCGCCCGGCTTGCGCGCGAGCACGAGCTGATAGCTCTGTGCCGCCTTCGCCGACATGCCGCCAGTCTGGTACAGGCGCGCAAGTCCCATCAGGATATCGGGGTTGTCCGGCGCGGCGTTGTACGCGGCCTGGAGGATGTCGAAGCTCTCGGCATAGCGGCCGCCGAGACGGGCGTTGTCCGCTTGACTGACCATCAGCGCCGCGCTCATGCGGCCGTAGATGCGTTGTCCGTCGGCAGAGCCGCCAGCCATCTGCGCGGCCCGCTGGAGAGCCATCTGCGCGAGATCGTCGCGCCCGGTGCGTGCCAGCACGCCGACGAGCCCTTCGTAGTCGGCCAAGGCCAGGTTGGGGCTCTCGATCGCGTTCTGCGCCACTTGGGCAGCACCGGCGGCATCGCCCAGATCGTAAAGCGCGGTCGCGACCGCCGCCTGCTTGGCGGGCGGCACCGCGGCCATCGCACCCAGCTGGCGCAGCGCATTGAGGGCGACGCCCTGCTGGCCGGTCTTCGCCAGCGAACGGGCGCGGGCGATGGCGCTGTCGGTTTTCACGCTGATCGACAGGGTACGCATCGGCGCGGTGCGCTGCGCCTCCGGGATCATCGAGATCAGGCGCTCGGCCTCGCCGCTGCGGCCAAGGTCGTTGTTAAGCAGCGCCGCGGCATAGAGCGAATCGGCGCTGCCGTTGGTGGCGAGCGAGCGCAGCAGCGATTCCGCTTCGGGCACGCGGCCGCGCTTGATCATGAATTCGGCGAACTCGTAGCGGATCCAGGGATCGGTGGGATCGAGCACCAGCCCATTCTGGAATTCGCGCGTGGCGCCCAGATCGTCGCCCCGTTCGGCGGCGGCAAGGGCTCGGCCGCGGGCCGCGCGCATCTGCAGGCGGCGATCGTCGGCAGTGCTGCCACCTTCGCTCGCCTGGCGGTAGAGGTCGGCAGCGTCGGCGTAGCGGCCCTGCTTCTCGTAGATGTCGCCCAGCAGCTCGAGCGCCGGGCCGGGTTCGGGGTAGCCCGAGCGAACCAGCTCTTCGGTGCGGTTCTGCGCGTCCGCCGTGCGGCCCTGGGCCAGCAGGTTGCGCGCTTCGCCAAGCCCGGCGAAGAAACGCGCCGAGGCAAGCCCCTTGGCCCACTGGCTCGCCTTGCCGAGGCGCGAAGCCTGGTCGAGCAGGTCTGCCGCCTGGGCGAAATTGCCTTGGCGCAGGCGTACGAGGCCGAGGCCGCCGAGCGCGTCGGGGTCCCGGCGATTGACGTTCAGCGCCCGCTGAAATTGCGCCGCTGCCGAAGCCAGGTTGCCATCGTCGAGCGCATCGAAACCGGCGACACGGGCTTGTCCGCCGCGGACCGACGCTGTCGGCGCGGCCGCCTTGGGCGCAGCGGGGGTCGCCGGTGCGGCTGACGGAGCCGCCGCCACGCGGGCAGGCGCGGGATCTGCGAACGCCGGCTTGGGCAGGGCGCGCTTGGGCGTCGCCTTCGATGCCGATTTGGGCGCCGGCTTGGGAGCAGGCGCAGCGGCTGCCGCCTTCAGCGCCGGATTGTTGGGATCGATGGCGCGGGCGCGGCGCAAAGCCTGCTGGGCCAGGTCCTCGCGCCCCTTGCCGCGCCAGTATTTGGCTTGCTCGACCAGCGCCTCCACGCCGTTGCCGGCAGCAAGTGCCGCAGCCGGTAGCAGCGCCGGGCTGAATGCCAGCGTGGTGGTTAACAGGGCCAGGCGCAAGGTTGCGGTGTGAGATGCGCGATCGGTGCTCGTATCACGGTTCATGCATGGTCATCCTGGCTACCGAGGCGGCGCTGCGCCTGGCGGCGGAAGTAAAGGTATGCCGGACCCGCAAGGATCGCCGCGAGCATCAGCGTAAACAACCCTAGCAGCATTGGCCGCTGACTGAACCAGTACGCAATTTTCATCCACACCGGCAGTGATCCGACCCAATATCGATCGCCGATGGCGAAGCTGGTCATGCCATCGCCCTTGGTGACCGAGAGGTCGCCCTGGATCGCGGCGTTGATCTTCACGTCGGCCATGCCCTCGACGAGTTCCGGCAGCGCCGGGCCGTCATCTGCGAGCAGCGCGACCACCGTGCGGTCGGACGCGAAAGGCGACCGGAAGCTGATCAGGCCCGAAAAACCGCGCGCGTCGTAGACCAGCGGCGCGGCCGCCATAGGGTCGTCGCGCTCGACCCCGCCGAACAGCGACGTGATGTTCTGCAGCGGCGAGCGCTCGGCGACACGCAGACGCCCGTTCTCCCATCGCACCGGCGAATTGGCGAACAGGCTTTCAGTGCCGGCCAAACCAGTGCCGCCGATCACGAGGATATCGCTCGCCTGGACCTGATCGGGATCGACCGAGGACGTGACGGTTACGGCGGTCGCCGGCACGCCGGTCGAATCGCCGAAGCGGCCCATCAGCGCCAGAAAGGCCTCGACCGAGGAGAGCGAGGGGTTTTCAGCCATCACGACGGTCGTCTGGGACAGGTCCGGGCTGACCGTGAACGGGAAGCCGGCGCCGGCGAACGTCGCCAGGTCGGGCATCAGGATCGCGTGGTAGGCGCTGGTCAAGTCGATCGTGCTGGTCGGATCGATCGAGACGCGCACGTTCTCAGGCAAGGTGCCAGTGCATTTCTTCTTGTCGGCGATGATCAGGTTGTAGTCCATCGCCAGTTCGTTCTGGCCGAACAGGTTGTAGCGCGGCAGCATGACGCTGGCGTTCGAATCCTGGCTCTTGGCGCCCGCACCGCCGAACAGCTCGCTCCACCAGCTGGCGCCGAGCGGCAGCGTCTTGAGATACTGGCCGTTGATCGAGACATCGAGGCGCGAGGCCCGCTTGTCGAGCCACGCCGCGGTCGGATAGCGATAGCCCAGGTTCAGTTTGCCGCCTTGGCGCGGCCAGAAGAACAGGTCGGGCGCGACGCGGAAGCGCGCCGAGAGCGGACCGGGCGGGATGCCCATGCCCTGCAGCGCGTAGCCTTCCATGATCGAGCCGAGCTGCACTTCCTTATCGGTCGAGATCCAGCGCAGCGCGCCGTAGCGCGGCCAGGTGGGGATGCGGATGCCATCGAAGCCCATTCGCTCGCCGCCAAACACCCCGCGGCCGAGCGCGATCGCAGCGGCGGCCGTGCGCAGGTCCTCGTCGTTCGCGCCCATGATCACCAGGAGCGTGCCGTCGGGGTCGACCGGGTTGCGGACCGCGGCAGCGGCCGGACCCGAGGACGGCGCCACCGCCAGCCCCGGGATCGACTGGCCGGACTTGAGGAACACGATCGCGTTGCCGCGCGGCAGCGCGCCCACCACCGGCTTGAATGAATAGCCGCGATAGCTCGACAGCGCGCCGAGCCACGAAGCCGTGGCGGCAGCGGCTTCGAGCTCACCCTTCTTGGGCGGCCCGGCAAAGACGAAGGGCACTTGCAGCTTCAGGTTCTGGCCCTTGTCGAAAAAGGGCAGCGGCAGGCGTGCGAGGTCCGGCTTGAACGGCAGCGGCTGCGTGTTGAAGTCGATCCACGAGCGCGTGTTGCTGATGTTGGCCCACAGCGAGGAGTGGAACGGGTCCTCGCAATCGCGGGCGTAGTGGCCGACCAGGCGCAAGTTGAGCTGGTTGTCGCCGGGCAGGAACAGCGCCGGGTTGACCGGGATGTCGACGATCTGCCCTGCCGAGTTGGCGCGGGTGAGGCGCAGCGTCTGCACCACTTCGCCGTTGACGATGACCACCAGCTGGCTGAGGTCGTCGAGCATCGAGGGCGACCACGCCAGCTGCAAGTGCAGGACCGCGCCGGTAACGACGCGGTCCTGGCGGGTGCCGAACGGCACGCCGATCTCGCCCTGGACGCCGCGCAGCCGGATCGGCTGGGTGATCCGCAGGTCCTTGAAGGTCAGGCGCTCGGCACTGGTCACCGGAGCGGCTGCCGGCTGTGCGGCCGCAGCCACGGGTGCCGCGTGGACCTCGGTGGTGCCCAGGAACACGCCGACGGCGCCGGCCGCGAGCGCGCAGGCCACTGCAGCGGCGCGGGCGGCCGGGATCAGCGCGCGGGCAGAGCGCGGCGCCTTTACCGGCTCGACCTTGGCGTGAGTGACGGCGGCGGCAATCTCGTTGCGCTTGCTGGCGCGGCGCTCGGCGAAGTTGAGACGCAGCATGCGCTTGATCGTGACCATGTCCACCACGATGATGTCGGCGAGCGAGCGCAGGCCGCTGACCGGCGCCACCGGCGCGACTGGCTGCCACGCGTCCGCTCGGCCCATGATGGCGCGCACGAGGTGACGGTTGGCGAGCATGTCGAGTTCCTCGAAGCGGACGAAGGCCTTGGCATCGGCGATACGCACCGTCGTCACGGGAATCGAGAGCACTTCGCCGCCCATTGCCATCGTGATGTGGCGGACCTGATGGCCCTTGGCCGGCACGTCGGCCGGCAGCGCCAGCGCGGCGCCGCCCATCGAGATGTCGATCGTCTCGGCCGGAACGACGTGGCCGGTATCGAGGTAGGCGCTGACCGGCAGCTTCACCGGGATGCGAATGTGCTGGCGCGTCTGGCGCGTCTCGCGGGCCACCGAGACGGCCGCGATCAGGATGATGAGGCTGAACGTCGCCCATGCCAAGTTCAACACGAGCGTGTCGGCCTGGACGTTGAACATGTAGGGGAAGAACAGCCACTTGACGACCGCGAGCGAGATGCCGCCGACCAGCAGGCCGATGCACACCAGGTGCGGCTTGATGACGCCCCAGTCGAAGTAGGTCTTGTCGAGCAGCGAGCCCTTGTCGGTCACGTTGAACTTGCCCTTGCGGGGCTGGAACCAGGTGATGACGGTCGGCTTGACGAGGTGGAAGGCCAGGATGGTTTCGTAGACCTCGCCCCAGAACGGCCGGCGGTCGCCGCCCTGGGTGCGCACGTTGGCGACGGCCGAGCAGTAGAGGTGCGGCATGGCGTAGGCGAAGATCAGCGAGGCCGAGGCCTGGATGATGTTCTGGCCGAAGATCAGGTACGCGAGCGGGCTGGTCAGGAAGACGATGCGCGGCAGCGGGTACTGGAAGTGCAGCATCGCGTTCAGGTAGCACAGGCGCTGCTGCCACTTCAGGCCGGGGCCGAAAAGCGGATTGTCGATGCGCATGATCTGCGTCATGCCGCGCGCCCAGCGAATGCGCTGGCCGACGTGGAGCACGAGGCGCTCGGTGGCGAGGCCGGCAGACAGGCGCGCGCTGATATAGGCGGTGTTCCACCCCGTGCGCTGCAGCTTGAGCGCGGTGTGGGCGTCCTCGGTCACGGTCTCGCCCGCGAAGCCGTTGGTCTCCATCAGCGCCTCACGCCGGATGATGGCGCACGAGCCGCAGAAGAAGGTGGCGTTCCACAAGTCGTTGCCGCCCTGGACGGCGCCGTAGAACAGGTCGCCCTCGCCCGGCATCTCGCCCATGGTGGAGGCGAGGTTACGCTGCACCGGGTCGGGCGAGTACATGTGGTGCGGAGTCTGGATCAGCGCCAGGCGCGGGTCCTGCTGGAACCAGCCGACAGTCAACTGCAGGAAGGCGCGGGTGGGGACGTGGTCGCAGTCGAAGATGGCGATCAGTTCGCCGTCGGTCTTCTTCATCGCCGCGTTGAGGTTGCCGGCCTTGGCGTGCAGGTTGTTGTCGCGCGTGATGTAGCCGCAGCCCGCCTCCTTGGCGAAGGCGCGGAACTCGGCGCGCTTGCCGTCGTCCAGGATGAAGATGCGATAGCGGTCGACCGGGTAGTCCAGATCCATCGCCGCGAACACCGTGTTGCGCACGATGTCGAGGCTCTCGTTGTAGGTCGGGATGTAGATGTCGACGGTCGGCCAGGTCTCGGGATCGCCCTCGGGCTCGATCACCGGGCGATCGAGCGGCCAGCTGGTCTGCAGGAAGCCCAGCAGCAGGATGACCCAGGCGTAGAGCTCGGCCAGGTACAGGCCGCCGCCGAAGAAGAACTCGGGCAGCGAGCTGAACGAGAGCGTCTGCGTGGTGCGCCAGAAGATATAGCGGGTCGAGACGAGGACAGCGAGAATGCCGAGCGCGAGCGCGCCCTTGCGTCCCTTCCAGCGATTGAGCAGCAGCGCACCGACCATGGTCACGCCCGCGCAGGCCCACTGCGCCGTGCCGTCGAGCGGAACGCCGATCACCAGGGCGGCGACCAGCGCCAGCATGGCACCGATGACGTAGCGCACGATCCGCGAGGAAGGGAAGCTCAGGCTCATGCCGCGCGGCTCGCCGAAGAGGCGCTCTGGGGGCCGCGCGCCGTCCAGGGCTTGCCCGGCCTGTCGAGCATGGGCAGCAAAGCTGCACCCACGGCGCGCGCGTCCGAGAGCGCCGCGCTGGACGGGGCATAGCGCGAAAGCGGCTGCAGCGAGGCGATCGCTTCCGGTACCGATTCGTCCAGCCGCACGCGGCCGAGCAGGCGCGGGCCAACCAGTTCGCGGATGAACGCCGCGGCGTGGCGCGAGAGGCGGCGCGTCTCGTCAAGCGCGTTGATCACGAACGAAGTGCGCAAGAGGTTCTCCGGGGTCGCCTCATCGAGTGCCTGCGGTGTCAGTGCTAGCGTATCGGGCGTGGCGTTGACCACGCACAAGTGCGCGCAAGAGTGCGGCACTACGGTACGGGCGAAAGTCGTGTCGCCGGCAGGAACGTCCATCACCAGAACGCGGTCCATTCCGGTCTCGAGAAAGCCGAGGTCACGCAGCGAAGGGATGAAGTCGGGGTCTTCGGCCGCTCGCACATGGCTGCGCAGGTCGATGCCCGCGGCGACCACGGCATCCTCGGTCGGGGCGTACAGCGAAGGCAGCGTCAGCGCCGGCTGGAGGCCGAAGTGGAGCGGCAGACTGTCCCGGCGCGCCATGGTCAGCATGGTGACTTCGGCGCCGCTCTCCGAGAGCGCCATGGCGACGTGCGCGGCCATGAAGGTGGTTCCGGCGCCGCCCTTCAGCGCATGGCAGACGATGACCGGCATCAGATTTCTCCCCGCGAACCGAGGTCGGACAAGTGGCGCAGCATGGCCCGCACGTCCTGCGGCTGAGCGCCACGGCGCTCGCTCGGGGGCGACTCGGCATCTTCGCCACTGCGCCCGTAGCGGTTGAACAGGGCACCGAACGGCTCGGCCGGAGCCACGTGGGTGACTTCCTCCTTCGGCGCGCTGGGCGTCATCCCCTCGGCCGCATCGAGCATCTGCAGGCGCGGATCGCGCAGCAGCGCCTCGAACATGGGCCACAGCTCGAGTTCGGTGAAACGATCCTCGAACTCCTTGTAGGCGAAGTCGTTTCGGCCGAGCCGGTCGAGAAGATGTCTGGCGTCGATACGCATGCGGACCCCCGTGGTTGCACCTAAGGAATCACGCGAAATGGTTAATATACCGTTTCCCCAACTTAATCGACCTAACCGGTGTGACCCGGAAAAAACCAGCAAATGCCCTGCTTTCACGCAAATAGACCCGATCCGAAGTCTAACCGCATGGTAGACTGCCAAACGTTTGCAGATTTACCATCTTATGTATACGCCTGAAGAATGGTCGCAGGATTTCTCCGTCACGCGACGGCTGGTTCGAGCAGGCGCAGGGTGCCGGCATCGGCGTCCATCTCGGCCCTTACCCCCAGCGGGATCGTCACCTGGCCGGCGACATGGCCGATCGGCGCGCCTTGGAACGCGGGCACGCCCAGCTTGCCGAGCTGCTGGTCCAGGACCTCGTAGACGGTGAAGTTTGAAAACCCGCCGTCCGGGTTCTGGCAATTGGTGCACTGGCCGAAGCCGACCCCGGCGACTTTGCCCAGGATGCCGGACAGCTCGAGCTGGGTCAGCATGCGATCGATGCGGTACTCGGCCTCGTTGGTTTCTTCCAGAAACAGGATCGCGCCGGTGAAATCGGGCAGGTAGGGCGTGCCGACGAGCGCGCTCAGCACCGCGAGATTGCCGCCGAGCAGCCGGCCCTGCGCCTTGCCGCCATGCAGCACCCGCAAGTCCGACCGGCGCGTGCCCAGGTTGGGGCCGGCATAGGCAGGCACCGCGTAGCTGGGCATCGCGCCCTCGAACGCGACCTGGCGGAACGAATCCCACGAACTCGGCGGCCATGATGTCGAAGCGTTGGGCGCGTGCAGGCTGACCACGCCGCTCCTCGCCACCAGGGCCAGGTGCAGCGCGGTGTTGTCGCTGAAGCCCGCGAAAAGCTTGGGATTGTTCGCGATCGCCGCGAAATCAAGGTGGGGGAGCATCCGCGCCGAGCCCCAGCCGCCGCGCACGGCCATGATGCCGCGCACCTCAGGATCGGCGAACATCTCCATCAGATCGCGCGCGCGGGCCTCGTCGGTGCCGGCAAGGTAGCCTTCGCGTGCCAGCAGGTGCGGCGCGAACTTCGGCACCAGTCCCATGGCCCGCACGGTCTGCGCGATCTCCTCGATCCCGAAGCGGTCGGCGACGAAGCCCGCCGGCGCGACGAGGCCGAGCACGTCGCCGGCGCGCAACCGCGGTGGCTTGATCGGTGCCCTGGCGGGTAGCTTTGCCGGGGCAGTGGGGGTACGCGCCGCCAGCGGCATCGCCAGCCCGAACGCCGCCGCGCCCAGCCCGGCCAGCGCCGTGCGTCGATCGATTTCCCGGCCCCGTGTCATCGAAGGCGAGACTAACGCGCGATCGGCTGGAGGCGCAAGCCGAAGCCCTCCCCCTCGACGAAGCGGCCGCGAGGGCCCATGTGGCGGCACATGACCGAAGAAGAAGACAAAGACCTCACTCACCGCCGTTTCTACAAGGCCGAGCAGGAAGCCAATTTCGCGGAACGCCAGGAAGGCACCCGCCAGACCGAGCACCCCGCCTATCGCCTCGCCTTCCTCGACACCGATTTCCTGCTGCGCGACGAGCTGCGGCCGGTGCGCTTCCAGCTCGAGCTGCTCAAGCCCGAGATGATGCTGGAAGAAGCCGAGATCGGCTCGACCATGGTGTTCTACGGCTCGGCCCGCATCCCCTCGCCCGACAAGGCCGAGGCGCTGCGCGCCGCCGCGACCACCGAGTACCAGAACAAGGTGGCCGAGCGCTTAGCCGAGAAGGCGAAGTACTACGACGTGGCGCGCGAACTGGCGCGGCTGGCGAGTGAATGCGCCGTCGTCGAAAAGGGCATGCGCCAGTTCGTGGTATGCTCGGGCGGCGGGCCGTCGATCATGGAGGCCGCCAACCGCGGCGCCGCCGATGTCGGCGCCGAATCGTTGGGGCTGAACATCGTCCTGCCGCACGAACAGGCGCCCAACCCCTACGTCAGCCCCAACCTCTCGTTCCAGTTCCATTACTTCGCGCTGCGCAAGATGCACTTCTTGCTGCGCGCCCGCGCGGTGGCGGTGTTCCCCGGCGGCTTTGGCACGTTCGACGAGTTCTTCGAGTTGCTGACGCTGATCCAGACCGGCAAGATGAAGCCGATCCCGATCCTGCTCTACGGCCGCGACTTCTGGAACCGGGTGATCGACTTCCAAGCGCTGGCCGAGGAAGGCACGATCAACCCGAAGGACCTGGAGCTGTTCCACTGGTGCGAAACCGCGCAGGAGGGCTGGGCGCACGTCCAGAAGTTCTACGACCTGGAGTGCGAGTGATGACGTTGCGGTAGAGCTAAGCCCCTCCCCTTCAGGGGGAGGGGTTGGGGTGGGGGCGCGCCGGCTAACGCTGCGCTTTGACGCCAGCCCCCACCCCCGGCCCCTCCCCTGAAGAGGAGGGGAGATCAGCACTCCTACGCTTCATCAAACGGCACCCGGCCCAGCGTATGCCCTAGCGGACCATTGCCGGCGCCGTAGCCGGGCGCGGCGAGGATCGCGCGGTGGACGTATTCGGTCGCGCGCACCACCGCCTCGGGCAGCGCCAAGCCGGCCCCCAGCCCAGTGGCAATCGCACTGGCAAGCGTGCAGCCGGTGCCGTGGGTGTGGCGCGTGTCGATGCGCTGCGAAGTATAGCGGCGGATTGCACCACTCGCGTAGAGCACGTCCTCGACCTCGGCCCCGGTTCCGTGCCCACCCTTGACCAGCAAGCTGCCAGTACGAGCGCGCACCGCCTTGAACCCGCCGAGCGCCGCCAGTTCCGGCAGGTTCGGCGTCGTCACCGTGGCGAGCGCCATCAGCCGGCCGAACGCTTCCACCGTGGGTCCGTCGGCCAAGACCGAGCCGCTGGTGGCGATCATCACCGGATCGAACACAACCGGCGCATCCAAGCCTTCCAGCGCGTCGGCCACGGCATGGGCGATCTGCGCCGAGCCGAGCATTCCGATCTTCACCGCATCGACGCCGATGTCCGAGACGCATGCCTGTATCTGCGCCGTCACCATCGCCGCAGACAGCGTCTCCACCGCCGTGACGCCGAGCGAGTTCTGAGCGGTAATCGCCGTCACCGCGGTCATCGCGTAGCCGCCCAGCATCGTCACCGTCTTGATGTCGGCCTGGATCCCCGCACCGCCCGAGCTGTCCGAACCGGCGATGACGAGAATGCGGGGAGGCAGGGTCATGCCTTGTGCCGCCGCTCCTTCGACGGTGGCGCCGAATCGTGGTGCCGCTTGGCCCGCGTCGGCCGGTCGACGAGTTCGCCGCTGCAGTTGGGGCACAACTCGTCGAGGTCCTCGGCGCATTCCGCGCAGAAGGTGCACTCGAAGCTGCAGATGAACGCGCCGGGCGCCTCGGCGGGAAGGTCCGTGCCGCAGCGCTCGCAGTCGGGACGCATCTCTAGGGGCATCAGGCGGCCGCCTGCTCGACCGCGTGGCAGATCGAGGCGACCGCCGCCTCGACTTCGCCGGCATCGTCGCCTTCGGCCATGACGCGGATCACCGGCTCGGTGCCGGAAGGACGGATGACCAGCCGGCCACGGCCGTCGAGCGCCGCCTCGGCATCCGCGATCGCCGCCTTGACGCTCTGCGCTTCCAAAGGCTTGCCGCCGGCGAAGCGCACGTTGCGCAGCAGCTGGGGCACCGGATCGAACAGGTGCAGCAGTTCGCTCGCGCGCTTGCCCGACTGCACCAGCGCTGCCAGCACCTGCAGCGCCGCCACCGTGCCGTCGCCGGTGGTCGCGTGGTCGAGCAGGATCATGTGGCCGGACTGCTCGCCGCCGACGTTGTAGCCACCCTGGCGCATGCGTTCGAGCACGTGGCGGTCGCCCACCGCGGTGCGCTCCAGCATCAACCCCTCCCCCTGGAGATAGCGCTCGAGGCCCAGGTTCGACATGACCGTCGCCACCACCCCGCCGCCGCGCAGCTCGCCGCGACGGGCGAGCTGGCCGCCGATCAGCGCCATGATCTGGTCGCCGTCCACCGTCTGGCCCTTCTCGTCGACCACGATCAGCCGGTCGGCATCGCCATCGAGCGCGATGCCGATGTCGGCGCCGCTGGAGACGACCGTCTCCTGAAGCAGACCGACGTGGGTGGACCCGCACTTGTCGTTGATGTTCTTGCCGTTGGGATTGACGCCGATGGCGACGATCTCCGCCCCCAGCTCCCAGAAGGCCGATGGTGCGACCTGATATGCAGCGCCATTGGCGCAATCGACCGCGATCTTCAGCCCGTCGAGCCGGACGGTGGCAGGCAGCGATGCTTTGACCGCGTGGATGTAGCGTCCGCGCGCATCGTCGATCCGGCGCGCGCGGCCGATGTCGGGCGAAGGCGCCAGCGACAGGTCCTGCGCCAGCATCGCCTCGATCGCCAGCTCGTCCTCATCGGAAAGCTTGAAGCCGTCGGGGCCGAACAGCTTGATGCCGTTGTCCTCGTAAGGGTTGTGGCTGGCCGAGATCATCACGCCGACGTCGGCGCGCAGCTCGCGCGTCAGCAGCGCCACCGCCGGGGTGGGCATCGGCCCCAGCAGCACCACGTCCATCCCGACGCTGGTGAAGCCGGCCACCATCGCGTTCTCCAGCATGTAGCCGGAAAGGCGGGTGTCCTTGCCGATGACCACGCGGTGGCGGTGGGTGCCGCGCAGGAAGCGGGTGCCCGCCGCCTGGCCGACCTTCATCGCCATGGCCGCGGTCATCGGTCCCTGGTTGGTACGGCCGCGGATGCCGTCGGTGCCGAAGAACTGCTTGCTCATGGATTGCGCCGCTACCGTGAAAGTCTGGATAAATTGCTATGTCGCGCCGGCTTGCCATTGTCACGCCCCTGCGCCACCTCGGGTAGCGACATGACGCTGGAAAATCCCGCCCCGGACACCCGGGCCGCCCGCCTGCCCGAAATCAAGGTGCCCGGCCTGCTGACGCTGCTCGGGCTGGGCGCAGGGCTCGGTATCGGCCTGGCGCTGGCGGGGACCCCGGCGCTCGATCGCATGCTGCCGCTGGCCGAGCCGGTCGGCGCGCTGTGGCTGCAGGCGCTCAAGATGACGATCATGCCGCTGGTGTGCGGACTGCTGTTCACCGGCATCGTCGAGACCGTGGCCGCCGCCAACGCCGGAACCATGGCGCGGCGCACGCTGGGGTTCATCGTCGGCACCCTGGCGCTGTCGGCGGTGGTCGGCGGGCTGCTGATGCCGGCCCTGATCGCGCTGTTCGATCCGCCACGCGGCATCGCTATTGCCGGCGCCGCCGCCGGCCCGCCGCCGCAAGTGCCGGGCGTGAGCGACTTCCTGCGCTCACTGCTGCCCACCAACGTGATGACTGCCGCCGCCGCCGACGCGCTGCTGCCGGTGATCGTGTTCACCGCGTTGTTCGCGCTCGCCTCCACCCGCCTCGCCGATGCGCCGCGCCGGCAGCTGGCGCTGCTGTTCGAAGGGCTGGCGGGCGCGATGATGGTGGTGATCGGCTGGGTGTTGACACTGGCCCCGATCGGCGTCTTCGCATTGGGGCTGAGCCTGGCGGCGCAGAGCGGCGCGGCGGCGCTGGGCACGCTGGCGACCTACATCGTCCTAGTCAGCAGCTGCGGCGCGGTGTTCCTGCTGGCCGCTTACGCCATCGCCGCGGTGCTTGGACGCAAGCCGGTGCGCGCATTTGCCAAGGCGATCCTGCCGGCACAGGTGGTGGCGGTCTCCACCCAGTCCTCGCTCGCCAGCCTGCCGGCGATGCTCGTCGCCTGCCGCGAACTGAAGGTTCGCCCGACCAGCGCCGAGTTCGTGCTGCCGCTGGCGGTGACGCTGTTCCGCGCGACGAGCCCGGCGATGAATGTGGGGGTGTGCGTCTACGCCGCCCACGTCGCGGGCGTGGAGCTGTCCGCGGGCGCGCTCGCCGCGGGCACCTTCGTGGGGTTCCTGACGACGTTCGGTTCGGTCTCGCTGCCCGGCACCGTCAGCTTCGTCGCTTCGACCGCGCCGATCGCCGCGGCCATGGGCATCCCGTTGTGGCCGCTGGGCGTGCTGGTCGCAGTCGAGATGCTGCCCGACATCATGCGCACCGTGGGCAACGTGACGATGGACGTCGCGGTGACCAGCGCCGTCGACGCCGCCGATCCGCCGGCATCGCGCGAGACGGTGCATTGATTGGATCAGTGCGGCACCGGCCCGCGAGCGAAACGCTCGCCCGCCCCTACTCCTCCAGCTCGATATCCCAGTAGAGCCAGTCGCGCCAGGTTTCGTGCAGGTGGTTGGGCGGAAAGCCGCGGCCGCGTTCCTGTAGCTGCCAGCTGGTTGGGCGGATCGGCTGGACCAGCGGCGGCATCTTCGCCTGCTTGGGAGTGCGGCCGCCCTTCTTGAGGTTGCAGGGCGCGCAGGCGGTGAGGATGTTCTCCCAGCTGGTGCGCCCGCCCAGCCGGCGCGGGATCACGTGGTCGAACGTCAAATGGTGCGGGCTGCCGCAGTACTGGCAGCTGAAGCGGTCGCGCAGGAACAGGTTGAAGCGGGTGAAGGCGGGAAACTCGCTCGGCTTCACGTACTGGCGCAGCGCGATGACCGAGGGCATCTGCATCGACCAGCTGGGGCTGTGTACCACCCGCTCATAGCTGGAGACGATGTCGACCCGCTCCAGCACCACCGCCTTGATCGCGGTCTGCCAAGGCCAGAGGCTGAGCGGGTAGTAGGAGAGCGGCGTGTAGTCCGCATTCAGGACAAGGGCAGGACAGTCGGAAAGACTTCGCGAGGGATCCCCCTCGGCGCTGCGGAAGCGGGCCGCGCGCTCGATCAGCTCCGACTTGAGCATGGCCTCCTGTCGCAGGCCAGAATGGCGGTTTGATGGCGATCCATGTGTGCTTTGCAGCATTTACGGGAGGTGGCGTCAAGCCGCTGTCCCGTCGCCCCGCCAAGAGAATCCACAGGCTGCGTGACCCTTGCTGCGATGGGAGCGAACGCTAGTAAGACCCCGAAATGATCTGCACCCGCTTCGCCCCCAGCCCGAACGGCCCGCTGCATCTGGGCCACGCGTGGGCCGTGATCGTAGCGCACGACCTGGCACGGGCGCGGGGCGGCGCGTTCCTGCTGCGGATCGAGGACATCGACGGTGAGCGAAGCCGGCCGGCTTTCGTCGCGGAGATTCTCGCAGACCTTGCCTGGCTCGGCCTTGGCTGGGACGGCGACCCGGTGTTCCAGTCCGCGCGCCTCGGCAGCTACGCGGCGGCGGGCGAGCGGCTCAGGGCCATGGGACTGCTGTACCCCTGCCACTGCACCCGCGCCGAGATCGCGGCGGCCGCCACCGCGCGCGGGCCTGACGGGCCGATCTATCCCGGCACCTGCCGCCACCGTGGCGTCGATCACCCGGACGTCGATCACTCTGGCGTCGATCACTCTGGCGTCGATTCCAGGGGCGCGGCCTGGCGGCTCGACGTGGCGGAGGCGATGCGGCGCACCGGACCGCTGGAGTGGGTGGACGAACGCGCCGGGCCGCAGGTGGCGCGCCCCGACCTGTTCGGAGACGTCGTGCTGCTGCGCAAGGACCTGCCAGCCAGCTATCACCTCGCGGCGACTCTCGACGATGCCGCCGACGGCGTGTCGCTGGTCACCCGCGGCATGGACCTGTTCGCGGCCAGCCACGTCCACCGCCTGTTGCAGGCGCTGCTCGAGTTGCCGGTGCCGACCTGGCACCATCATCCGCTCCTGGTGGAGCCGGACGGACGCAAGCTCGCCAAGCGGCGCGGCTCGCCCTCGCTCGGCGATCGGCGGCGCGCGGGCGAGGATGGCGAGGCCATCGCGAAGGCGCTGCGCGAACGGCGCTTCCCCGCTGGAATTTCGCTCGGCAACGGCCTACATCCCGGCGTATGACCTATATCCTCGTCCCCATCATCGCCGTGCTTGTGATCCTGGTCGTCATCAGCCTCGTTCGCGGCATCGTCGCCTTCATCAACAGCACCAAGGAAGACCTCAACCGCGACCCGCTCGCGACCGGTCCCAGCGCCAACCAGCTGTTGCAGAACAAGATGATGTTCAACCGCATCAAGTACCAGGCAGCCGCCGTCCTGGTCTGCGCGCTGCTGCTGGCGATGGCGCGCTGAGCCCTTGGTCCGCCTGAACAAAATCTACACCCGCACCGGCGACGACGGCACCACCGGCCTCGTCGACGGTTCGCGGCTGCCCAAGCACGCCCCGCGCATGGACGCGATCGGCGCGGTGGACGAGGCCAACTGCGCGATCGGCATGGCCGTGCGCGCGCTTTCAGGCAGCGATCACGCGGCGACGCTCACGCGCATCCAGAACGACCTGTTCGATCTCGGCGCCGATCTCGCCACGCCCGCCGCGCCGGACGACGACTTCGCGCCGGGCGAGATGACGCTGCGCATCGTGCCCGCGCAAGTCGACTGGCTGGAGACCGCGATCGACGCGATCAACGAACACCTCGCCCCCTTGCGCAGCTTCATCCTGCCCGGCGGCAGCGAGGCCGCCGCGCGCGTCCACGTCGCCCGCGCCTCGGCCCGCGCGGCGGAGCGCAAGGCCACGGCGCTGGCGGAGGCGGACGCAGTCAATCCCGCCGCGCTGCGCTATCTCAACCGGCTGAGCGACTACCTCTTCGTGCTTGCCCGTGCGGTCAACGCCAATGGCGCGGACGATGTACTGTGGGTGCCGGGGCAGAACCGGTAGCCCCGTCCCCCGGGTTCCCTCCGTGCGCGCAACCCGCTAGGTCGCGCGCATCCAATCCAAGCGAGGGAGCAGCGGCGTGCAGACAGTCGGTATCATCGGGGCGGGCATCATGGGCGCGGGGATCGCGCAAACGGTGGCAGGCAGGGGGATGGACGTGGTCCTCACGGACATCAGCCTCGATATCGCCGACAAGGGCAAGGCGGGCATCGCCAAGGGCCTGTCGAAGCTGGTCGCCAAGGAAAAGCTGACACAAGCCGATGCCGACGCGTTGCTGGCGCGGATCAAGACCGCGGGCTCCTACGAAGACCTGGCGCCGTGCGACCTCGTCATCGAGGCCGCGACCGAGCGCGAGGACATCAAGGCCAAGATCTTCGAGGCGGCGGGCAAGGTGCTCAAGGACGGGGCGCTGCTCGCGTCGAACACCAGCTCGATCCCGATCACCCGCATGGCCGCCGGCTCGCCCGATCCGGCGCGCTTCTGCGGATTGCACTTCTTCAACCCGGTGCCGGTGATGGGCCTGGTCGAGGTGATCCCCGGCCTCGCCACCTCGCAGGACACCATCGATCGCATGAAGGCGTTCGGCGAGGCACTGGGCAAGACCGTGGTGCTGGCCGGCGACGCGCCCGGCTTCGTGGTCAACCGCATCCTGTGCCCGATGCTCAACGAGGCGATCTTCGTCCTGGGCGAGGGCCTCGGCTCGGTCGAGGACATCGACGCCGGCTGCCGCATCGGCCTTAATCACCCGATGGGTCCCTTGACGCTGTGCGACTTCGTCGGGCTCGACACCCTCTACGAGATCATGAAGGTGTTCCACTCCACCACCGGCGATCCCAAGTACCGCCCCGCGCCGCTACTGCAGAAGTACGTGGAGGCGGGCTGGTACGGCCGCAAGACCGGCCGCGGCTTCTACGACTACTCGGGCGAGAAGCCGGTCCCGACGCGGTAAGTGTCGGCTTCGTCAGGCTGAACCGGTCCCGAACGCGACGACACGGCCACTACGGAACCGTACGCGCGTCCCGCCGGTTACTCCTGGCAAAGGAGAAGACCGATGATCGAACGCCCCGACGACCTCGCGCCCGAGACGGTGAACGACGAGGAAGAGGACGAGGACGCGCAGGCCCAGACCGTCACCGACGACGCCATCGACCGCGACACCGGCGCTCCGGGACTCGGCGATACCGAGAAGGTCAAGGGCGGGATCGACGACGAGGACAACGTGACTGACCTCGTCGACCACATGAAGCAGATGGACACCAGCGGCGCCATCGACATGTCCGCCTATGACGGCGAGGAGACGATGGACGACCTCGAGAACCGCTACGGCACTCGCAACGCCGCGGACGAGGACTTCGCCGAGGACGATTCGTGAGGCTGTAGACTTGGCGCGCTGATCCCGGCCTCGAGGGGACCAGAGTTGCCATTACGCCAGGCAAGCGCCGCTCCTGATCGAGCATCAGGGGCGGCGTCTTGGCTTCCTGGCCCACCACCGATCGAGATGAATGGAGGCAAGTTCTGCGGTCCAAGCCTCCGCGCTAGTCCTTGGCCCACGGGTTCTTGTGCCCACCCTTCGCCGCCACCTTGACGGCGGGAGGCCCGGGGGCGTCGTCGTCAGCGGCGGGAATCGAGCAGTAGGCGGTCAGCAGCATGCTCGCCGACCAGAACAACGCGTGCCAGCGGCTGCGGAAGACCTTGTTGAGCTTGGGGCCGAGCATCACCGTACCATGCGGCCCGATCGGTTACGATTCGGTGCCCGCCTCGCGCTTGAGGTCGTAGAGCACTTCGAGCGCGTCGCGCGGTGACAGCGCGTCGACATCGAGCGCCTGGAGCTTGTCGCGCAAGGCGTCGCACTGGGTCTCGCGCTGCTCCTGCGCTGCGGCGAACAGCGGCAGGTCGCCCAGGCCTGCCGCAATGCCGCCGGTCTCGGCGCGGCCCTTCTCTAGCTTGTCGAGCACCGACTTGGCGCGGCTGATGACCTTGGGCGGAACTCCGGCAAGGCGCGCCACCGCCAGGCCGTAGCTGCGGTCGGCCGGGCCTGCGGCGAGCTCGTGCAGCAGCACCAGCTCGCCCTTCCATTCGCGGGCGCGCACATGGTGGAGCGAGAGCGCCTCGCAAGTTTCGGCCAGCCGCGCCAGCTCGTGGTAGTGGGTGGCGAACAGGCAGCGGCAGCGGTTGGTCTCGTGCACCGCCTCGGCCACCGCCCAGGCGAGCGCGAGCCCGTCGTAGGTGGAGGTCCCTCGCCCGACCTCGTCAAGTATGACGAAGCTGCGTTCGCTCGCCTGCGCGAGGATCGCGGCGGTCTCGACCATCTCGACCATGAACGTAGAGCGGCCGCGCGCCAGGTTGTCGGAAGCGCCGACACGGCTGAACAGGCGGTCGACCATACCGATCCGCACGGCTTTGGCCGGCACGAAGCCGCCCGCCTGCGCCATCAGCACGATCAGCGCGTTCTGGCGCAGGAAAGTGGACTTGCCGCCCATGTTCGGCCCGCCAATGAGCCAGAGCCGGTCGTGGCTGGCGAGGCGGCAGTCGTTGGCGACGAAGCGCTCTCCACGCGCCTTGAGCGCCGCTTCGACCACCGGGTGGCGCCCACCCTCGATATCGAGCGAGAGGCCGTCCACCACTTGCGGCCGGGTCCAGCCGCCCTCCGCCGCGCGCTCGGCCTGCCCGGCGCTAACGTCGATGCGCGCGAGCGCGGCGGCGGTGCGGGCGATCTCCCGCCGCGCCGCGATCGCCACGCCCACCAGCTCCTCGAAGTGCGCTTCCTCGGCAGCGAGGGCGTGGGCGCCGGCCTCGGTGATGCGGCTCGCTTCCTCGTGCAGCGCCAGCGCGTTGAAGCGCATCGCGCCGGCCATGGTCTGGCGATGGGTGAAGCCGCTGCCCGCCTCCAGCAGCCGGTCGGCGTGGCGCTGCGGCACCTCGACGAAATAGCCGAGCACGTTGTTGTGCTTGATCTTGAGCGCGGCGACGCCGGTCTCCTCGCGGTACTTGGCCTCCAACGCGGCGATGGCGCGGCGGGCATTGCCCGAGACGACGCGCAGCTCGTCGAGCGCGGCGTCGTAGCCGGCGGCGATGTAGCCACCCTGCCCGCGCTCGGTCGGCGGCGAGGGCACCAGCGCGGCGGCGAAGTGGTCGACCAGCGCCGCATGGCCGCGCAGTTCGGGCAGGAGCCGCGCCAGCAAGGGCGGCAGTTCGTCCAACCCGGCAAGCCGGTCGGCGACCAGCCGCGCTCCGCCCAGACCGTCGCGCAGCTGGCCCAGATCGCGCGGGCTGCCGCGCCCGGCGACCACCCGCCCGAGCGCGCGGCCGAGGTCCGGCAGAGCCCTGAGCGCCGCGCGCAAGTCCTCGCGCAGCAGCGGATCGTCGTGCAGCCACGCGACCAGTTCGAGCCGCTCGGCGATGCGCGCGCGGTCGGTCAGCGGGGCGGAGAGGTCCTCGGCCAGCTGGCGCGCGCCGGCGCCGGTGACGCAGCGGTCGATCGTATCGATCAGGCTGCCCTTGCGCCCTCCTTGCGCCGACTCGAGGATCTCGAGGCTGGCGCGCGTCGCCTCGTCCATCGCCAGCGTCGTACCCGATTCGCGCGCCTCGGGGGGCAGCAGCAGCGGCAGCGCACCGCGCCCGACGTGGTCGAGATAGGCAATGAGGCCACCCGCCGCCGCCAGCATCGCCCGGGTGAAAGCGCCGAAACCGTCGAGCGTGGCGACCCCGTGCACCAGTTTCAGTCGCGCCTCGCCGCCGTCGGACGAGAACTCGTGCGCCGAGCGGGCGATGGCGGCATCGGGTGCCAGAGCCCAGCCGTCGGGCACCACCAGCTCGCTCGCGCCCAGCCGCGCCAGCGCCGCCGCCAGGTGCTCGGGCGCGCACTCCTCCAGCTCCATGCGGCCGGTCGAGATGTCGCAGGCCGCGATACCGACCGCGCCGCGCACCTCGCAGGCGGCGGCCAGCACGTTGGCGCGTCGCGGTTCGAGAAGCGCTTCCTCGGTCAAGGTACCGGCCGTGACGAAGCGGACTATCCCGCGCGAAACCAATGCCTTGGAACCGCCGCGCTGCCTGGCCTGCGCCGGCGTCTCGGTCTGCTCGGCGATGGCGACGCGGCAGCCCGCCTTGATCAGCCGCGCAAGGTAGCCTTCCGAAGCATGCACCGGCACCCCGCACATCGGGATAGGGGCACCACCGTGCTCGCCGCGGGTGGTGAGCGCGATGTCGAGGATCGCGGCGGCCTTTTTCGCATCGTCGAAGAACAGCTCGAAGAAGTCGCCCATGCGGTAGAACAGCAGGCAGTCGCCGGCTTCCGCGCGCAGGGCGAGATACTGCGCCATCATCGGCGTGGCAGAAGCGCCGGAAGAGGGAGTCGGGCCGGGAGCGGTCATCGCCTCGGCGTTAGCCCCCCTGGCCCCCGCGGAAAAGCGCGGGACCACCCTCTTTCCCCTACCAAGACGGCGCCGGATTGATTAGGGCGCGCTCGGCATCGGGAGATATCGCTTGTCCGAGAAAAGCAAGGTCCAGTTCACCGAGCGCGAGGCGCTGTTCTATCACCAGACGATCCGTCCGGGTAAGATCGAGATCATCGCCAGCAAGCCGATGGCGACGCAGCGGGACCTGAGCCTTGCCTATTCGCCGGGCGTCGCGGTGCCCGTCCAGGCCATCGCCGACGATCCTGCGACCGCCTACGACTACACCGCCAAGGGCAACCTCGTCGCGGTGATTTCGAACGGAACCGCGATCCTGGGCATGGGCAACCTGGGAGCCCTCGCCTCCAAGCCGGTGATGGAAGGCAAGGCGGTGCTGTTCAAGCGCTTTGCCGATGTCGATTCGATCGACATCGAGCTGGCCAGCGAGGACAGCGACGCGCTGATCGAAGCGATCGCGATGATGGAGCCGAGCTTCGGCGGCATCAACCTGGAAGACATCAAAGCACCCGAGTGCTTCATCATCGAGCAGACGCTGCGCGAGCGGATGAAGATCCCGGTCATGCACGACGACCAGCACGGCACCGCGATCATCGCCGCCGCCGGCCTCGTCAACGCCTGCCACCTCACCGGGCGAAAGCTGGAGGACATCAAGGTCGTGGTGAACGGCGCCGGCGCCTCGGCGCTCGCCTGCACCGCGCTGATCAAGTCGATGGGCGTGCGCCACGACAACGTGATCGTGTGCGACAGCAAGGGCGTGATCTACAAGGGCCGCGAAGGGATCGACCAGTTCAAGTCGGCCCACGCGGCGACCACCGACCACCGCACTCTGACCGAAGCGCTGGAAGGCGCCGACCTGTTCCTGGGCCTGTCGGTGGCGGGCGCGGTGACGCAGGACATGGTCAAGAAGATGGCGCCCGAGCCGATCATCTTCGCGATGGCCAACCCCGATCCCGAGATCACCCCGCCCGACGTCAAGGCGGTCCGCCCCGACGCGATCGTCGCCACCGGGCGCTCGGACTTCCCGAACCAGGTCAACAACGTGCTGGGCTTCCCCTTCATCTTCCGCGGCGCGCTCGACGTGCGCGCGACCGCGATCAACGAGGAGATGAAGATCGCCGCCGCCCGTGCCATCGCCGAGCTGGCGCGCGAGCAGGTGCACGAGGACGTCGCCGCCGCCTATGGCGAGGCGCAGCAGTTCGGGCGCGAGTACATCATCCCCGCGCCGTTCGATCCGCGGCTGATGGAAGTGGTGCCCTCGGCCGTCGCCAAGGCGGCGATGGATTCGGGCGTTGCAGGAAGGCCGATCGAGGACTTCGACGCCTACCGCCACCAGCTCAAGGCGCGGCTCAACCCGACCACCTCGGTACTCAGCCGCGTGTATGCGCAGGTGAAAGCCAATCCCAAGCGCGTGATCTTCGCCGAAGCCGACCACGAAGTGGTGCTGCGCGCGGCGATCCAGTACCGCGACTTCGGCTATGGCGAGCCGGTGCTGGTGGGCCGCACCCAGAACATCCTCGACAAGATGGCCGAGCTCGGCGTGCACAACCCGGAGAGCTACCACATCGAGAATTCGATGGTCTCCGAGCATGTGACGCCGATGGCAGAGGTGCTCTACGAGCGGCTCAAGCGCCGCGGTTTCCTGCAGCGCGACGTGCAGCGCATGGTCAACAACGATCGCAACGTGTTCGCCGCCGGGCTGCTCAAGCTGGGCGTGGGCGATGCCATGATCACCGGCATGACCCGGCCCTTTGCGCAGTCGATGAAGGAAGTGCGCCGAATCCTCGATCCGGCGCCGGGCAAGCTGCCTTTCGGCATCCACATGCTGGTGGGCAAGAACCACACGGTGTTCCTGGCCGACACCACCATCAACGAGCGCCCGAACGCCGAAGAGCTGGCGGTCATCGCCACCGAGACTGCAGCCGTGGCGCGCAAGCTGGGCCATGAACCGCGCGTCGCCTTCCTCAGCTACTCCACCTTCGGCAATCCGTCAGGCAAGTGGCTCGACACCATCCGCGACGCGGTGCACATCCTCGACGCGCAGAACCCCGGCTTCGAATACGAAGGCGACATGGCACCAGATGCCGCGCTCAATCCCAAGATCATGGCGCTCTATCCGTTCTGTCGCCTGACGGCGCCGGCCAACGTGCTGATCATGCCGGGGCTGCAGTCGGCCAATATTTCGGCCAAGCTGCTGCGCGAGATCGGCGGGGCGACCACCATCGGCCCAATGCTGCTGGGCATGGAGAAGCCGGTCCAGGTCGTGCCGATGACCGCCCTCGCCCCCGACGTGCTGACCAGCGCGGTGCTGGCCGCAGCGGGAATTGCGGACTGAGCGATGGAGGCTCCCGGCAGCGCCGGGAGCCGTGAACCCGGGTGCTGCCGGCCGCGGGCTGCCGCCTGGGTGCTGCCGCCCGCCCTCGTTTTCCTACATGACACGGTGCTGATATATTCGCGGCGGCCCCGTCATGCCGGCGCTTCGGCGAAGCGCGGCCCCTTCCTCGAACGCCGCCCCGCGCATGTGTTTCATCAACAAAGGGTCCCGGCCACTACTCGCGCCGGTAACGAAACTACATTGCCGCCGGCTGGGAGGCCGCCCGCAAGCGGTCTATCTGCGGGTCTACGCTGAGTTGCACGGGAGGTAATCCGAAGCCTAGCGCACCTTCAATCCGAGTTCTTTCAGAAGCTGAGTTGCCTGCTGGCTTGAAATTGTCGCACCGCGGAACTGTGACGCGTCTCCAAGCCGGACGCCGCCGAGGTCCGCTCCGCGCAGATCAGCCCCGTCAAAACGGGCGCCGTCCAGAAGCGCGTCACGCAAACTGCACTCGTTGAAGGTGGCATGGCGAAAATCACATTTGCGCAAGTCAGCTTGTGAAAAGTCCAGGCGCGTCAGCTTGGCTTTTCGGAAGTCCCGGCCAGGCATCTTGGTGTTGATGAGCAAGGTTTCCTCAAACCGTACTTCCATCCCCCTAATGTCAGTCAAGTCCGCCCCAGTGAACTTGCACCCCACGATTTTCGCGCCGTTGAGATTGCTGCGCTTGAGCGCTACGTTGTTGAAATCGCTATTGGCGAATGACGCTTCGGAAAGGTCGCAACCGACGAACGAAGCAAATGCTGCGCGACATGATCGCCACTTGGAGCGTTCGAGCCTCGCTCCATGAAAATCGGCTTGCCGTAAGTCGCATTTTTCGAATGACCACTGCGACAGATCGAGGCCAGAGAGATCAGCTCCGCCAAGATCGCATTCCACGACCGTATGCGACTTCCCTACCAATGCTTCCACCTCAGCTCGGGAGAGAGCCAACTGTTTTAGCGTCGGTTGGGAAAAAAGGTCATCCATCCACCGTCCTTATGTGGGGTTCTCCTCGCCGTCCATCCATCGATCAGATTCAGGTTTAGCAAGGAACTGGGCGCGCGCCCTGTCTCGGCTGACGGATGAGCAAACACAGCGGCTGCGACCGTTCTTCGCCAGCAGGCACGGCAAGCCGAGAAGTTGATGGCCGACGGTGCTGGATGGTATTGCCCCTGCGGAAAAGCATCCCCGATCTGCATCCCTCGATCATGCTGACCTGACGAAGGCGGCGATGATGTCGATTGCGCGTGAAGTGTGGGGGTGGTCGGGTTCGAGCACCGGCCAAACATGCGGCAAGTCAGGCATGACCAGCAGCTCGAGAGGTACCTTCGCAGCCATCAGGCGTAAGGCAAGTTCCACGGCGTCGTCGGCTAGCACCTCTGTACTCGAAGCCTGCAGGCAGACCGGCGGTAGCGTCGAAAAATCGGCCAACAGCGGCGTGACCAAAGGATCGTCGACCGGCCAATCCTGGCAATAATCGCGGACACCGGCCTGGGCCGAAGGTAAGGAAAACAGCATATCGGTGGCCGCGCATCGTTGGAAACTGTCCGCTCCAAGGCGCAGGTCGATCCAGGGCGACAAGAGAATCAACCGCGTCAACAGGCGATCCGCAAGCGCTGCCGCCACAGCCAAGGCCAGCCCGCCCCCGGCTGAATCTCCAGACAGTACCAGCGGTCGGCCGGAATATTTGGAGGCTGCTGCCGCAAGTACGGCAATCACGTCGTAAAGAGCAGCAGGAAAGGGCCGCTCCGGAGCCAGGGCATAATCCGGAACGACGACCGTGGCCTCGCAGCGAGCGGCGAGGCGCTGAGCAAATTCCGTCCAGCCGGCGGCACTGCCCATGCGATATCCACCCCCGTGCAGATGAACGATCACCGGTCCGAGGGCGTCAGTCCCCACCACCACGCTGTCGATACCGCCGAAGAGGACCAGCGGCGGCGATTTGTCCCCAGTCATCCGCGCCGCACCGGCCGCTCGCCGCGCGGCCAAGTCGGAATCTGCGCTCCTGCCGACTCGCAGCGCTGGCAAAGGACTACGAAGTCGAGGTAGCTCCACCGGCCTCTCCCGTGTTTCGTTCTGAAAGGGACATCTGCTTCCCTGCTCCCAGGTGCGCGATGATTTACCGACGATATATCAGCGCGGCAGCAAGACATCGCTTGCATTTTCGCCTCTGCTGCGGCGTGCCTGAAGCAAAACAGCCTTATGGACAATAGCTAGAATATAGGGAGTGTGGAGACCTAGCATGGCCCAAAGCAGGAATTACTCAAAGTCTGCCAGCCGAGCGCTGGACATCATAGAGCTTCTGGCGGACAGCGATCAACCGATGCGCGCCGCGGAAATCGCCCGCCATCTCGACCTTTCGCGATCGAGCACCGATCAGTTGCTCAAGACCATGCTCGGCAGCGGATCGCTGCTGCTCAGGCCGGAGGACATGACTTATTCCGCTTCACCGCGGATAGCGCGAATCGCTCATAAGCTCGCGGATCGCTGTGCAAAGGTGGATCGCTACCGGACACTGATCGAAGAGGTGCATAAGCGCAGCGGTCAAATCGTCACACTAACGTTGCAAAACGATTGCTACATGCAGATCCAGGCCTTTGCCGGCGATTTCAGCGTACCACTCCACATCGGGATGCAGGTGCCGCTATTCGGTTCGACAATTGGCTCCGCCGCATTGAGCGGCAAGTCTCCGCAATCGATTTTAAAACTACTGAAACGGGCGCGACGTCAGCGCCTGGTCCCTCGCGAGAACGATTGGAACGGCGCCTTCATCGATCAGATCAGAGCCTACCGGATGAAGGGGTACGCTTGGCAGCCGATGCGCGCCTATGACAACCGCATCGGACGCGACCGCGAGATGTGGAGCATCGGCATGCGCCTCGCAGCGAGCGACGATATCGATAGCCCTGTCCTCGGTTTGATCGGGCCCATCGCCAGCGTGAGGGGCGATGAGTACCGCCTGATCAACATGATCAGGCAGACCTTGCGGCTACTCGCTTAGGCTCAATGTCCGTCTATCTATATTTCCGCAACCGCAGGCGGTTGTTTATGGAACGAGGCTGAGCAGGCGGGCAATCTCCACGGCGAAGACGACGAACAATACGTCGCAGCGTGGGAGACAAGGATGCTCGCCAATCCTCTTAACGCGTTTTCCCTTGCCGGACGCCGGGCCGCCCTGACCGGCGCAGGCAGCGGCATTGGCCGGGAAGCGGCGCTCATCTTCGCAGCGGCCGGTGCCCATGTCACTATCTGCGATTGCAATGCGGATAGCCTCAGGGACACCGCAGACCTGCTGCGACAGGATTCGCGCGAGTTCGAAACCGCAGTGATCGACGTGTGCGACCGCGAAGCAGTCAACCGCTTTGCGGGACAAGTATCAGATCGCGGCCCGATCGATGTGTGGGCCAATCTCGCCGGCGTGATCTCTTCAAGCCCGGTGACGGACATGGATCCCATTGAACTGGGTCGAATCATCGATGTGAACCTCAAAGGCACCTACTGGGGCTGCGCGGCGGCAGCCAGGATCATGACGCCGCAGGGTAGCGGCTCGATCATCAATATATCTTCTGGCGGCGCCGATGCTCCCGCCGAAGGACTGTCTGCCTATTCGCTGACCAAGGCAGCCGTGAACATGCTCACGCGGACCCTGGCACTGGAAGTGGCGGCGCAGGGCGTCCGGGTAAACGCAATCGCTCCGGGTTTCATCGACACGCCCATGATCGAGTACCGCTACCGCGGCCCTGACGGCAGCATCGATCTGTCGCGCAAACAGGCCCTGCTGGAACTGCGCAAGTCTGCCATTCCAATGGGCCGGGTTGGCGTACCCCGCGATATCGCACTGACCATGCTTTATCTGGCCTCGGATGCCGCCGGCTTCGTGACGGGGCAAGTCATCCGCCCAAACGGCGGTCAGTTCATGCCCTGACCGGATCAGCGGCCGCCGCCCGAGATGCTGGGCCGATTGGCGATCTAAGCGATTGATTGTGATGGAGGATCATGGTGGAATTGGGCTTGCTTTACGAGTTTAATGTGCCGCGGCCTTGGGCCGGCGATCATCCGTGGGGGCAGCGGACCGCGGAGCGGCAAGTCTATCGCGATTGCATCGAACAGATCGTGTTGGCCGACAAAATGGGGTTCGACACAGTCTGGTGCGTTGAACATCACTTTCGCGAGAACCGGTCGCACATGCCATGTAGCGAAGCGGTGCTCGGCGCATTGTCGCAGATCACCAGCCAGATCAAACTGGGCTTCGGCGTCACTTTATCACCACACGAGTTCATCCACCCGGCGCGCCTGGCGGAGAAAGTCGCAACGGTCGACCTGCTCTCGGGGGGGCGCGTGCAATGGGGCATTGGCCGCTCTACTCCGATGGAACAGATCGCTTTTCACGTCGACCGTGCGCGCAGCAAGGAAAAGCAGCGTGCCGCGGCACGCACGGTCGTCGGCATGTGGGAGCAGGAATATTATGAGGAGGATTCGGAATTCCTGAAGTTCCCACGACGGATGGTGACTCCGAAGCCGTATCAATATCCGCATCCACCTGTGTGGATCGCCGCGAACGCTCCGTCCGGAGCGCAGATTGCCGGCGAGGACGGGCTGGGGCTGCTCTGCTTCAGCGTTATGCAGCCTCTCGAAAAGCTCAAGCCGATGATAGAGGTCTATCGCAAGGCGCAGGAGAACGCCAAGCCGTTGACGCAAATGGTGACCAACAAAGTCGGCACTTACACATTGGTCCACTGCACGGATTCGCGAGCCAAGTTCGAGCAGGACCGTGTGTGGGACTCCATGTGGTGGTGGTATAAGGGCATCGCCGAGTTTCACCTTCAGTGGGAGTTCGCTCACCTTTCCGACGCGGAAAAGGAAGAAGCATTTCCCATCTACAGCAAGCAGGCGCGTGGTGAGTTCGACATCACCGAGTTTGACCGCGAAGATATGGCCATCGTCGGCACTCCAGACGAGTGTATCGAGAAGTTCCTGAGATATGAAGAAGCGGGCGTCGATCAGGTGCTTTGCTACCTGAACTTTGGCTACCTGCCGCAGGACGCGATACTTCGTAGCATCGAATTGCTGGGAACTCAGGTCATCCCCGAATTGAAGAAGCGCGGGCGCGGCAAGATCGCCGAAAGCCTGTCCGTTACCATGGCCGATGCTGCCAAACGTGTCCCGCGAACTTGGTAAGTGGCGGCAGCCACCGATATAAAGTCAGGAGAGTAACATGAGTGACGTCAATCAGTTTTTCGGATTAGAGGGAAAGGCCGCCCTCGTCATCGGCGGTGGCTTGGGCATGGGTGAAAGCGCGTCCCGTCTGCTCGCTTCTGCCGGTTGCGACGTGGCGGTTCTCGATCTCGATATTCGACGGGCAGAAGGCGTTGCGGAGTCGGTGCGAACGCTCGGCCGCAAGGGCGTGGCCCTGGCCGCGGACGTACTCGCCCCCGGAGCAGCTGAGCGCGTCGTAAAGGATGCAGAAACCGCCTTGGGAGGGCTGGACGTCGTCGTCACGATCGTCGGGCAGGCCGAGTTCTACAATTTCCTCGATTTGACCGAGGAAGCGTGGGAACTCGATATCAGCCGCAACCTGCGCTACTTCGCCTTCGTGGCGAAGGCGGCTGCAAGATCGATGATCAGCCGTGGAAAGCCAGGTGCGATAACCGCCATCGCCTCCGTGAGCGGCATGCAATCGGCACCATATCATTCGGCTTATGGCGCAGCCAAGGCCGGATTGATAAACCTTGTCAAATCGCTGGCCGTTGAACTGGCTGACTACCGGATCAGGGTCAATGCAGTCTCGCCGGGCTCGATCAAGACCCCCAGGCTCAAGGCCAGTCCCGGCTCCGATTGGGCTGACGAGAACATCAAGAATAGTCTGGTTCCTTTCAAGCAGCACGGTCAACCAGACGATATCGGTAACGCTGTTCTGTTTCTCTCATCCGCGATGGCCGGATATATTTCCGGCCAGACCTTGGCCGTGGATGGCGGCTTTACAGCAGTATGGACGCTGGGGCCCTTCGAGCAATACGCCGTTCCCCAGACCATCTCTCTTCCGGTCCAGACCTAACGGTCTCGCTGCAGCACTGCGCCGCAGTTGCTGCCAGCCGCTCAAAGCTTAGTCGACGCGGTGATCCTTTTCATCAAATGCTATTCCAGATCTCCTCGGCACAGGGGTAGTTCTGGCAATATATAACAACAATCATCTCAACAAAATACCGACTTATTATTTACATACTTCTTATAATAACTACAGGGAGATTGCAATGCGCCGGAGTGTCTGTGGCCTTACGGCCAGCCTTATTTGCAGTACATCGTTCCTCGTGGCACCTGCATCGGCGCAGACTGTCGCCGAGACAGAGGCGCCGGGATCAGGCGATATCGTGGTCACCGCGCGCCGGCGTGACGAGACGATCCAGCAGGTGCCGGTTGCAGTCACTGCTCTTTCCAACAAGGACCTGATCGCTCGCGGGACAACCAATATCAGCGACCTCGCCGGGGTCGCGCCTAACCTTAGTATCGGTTCAGGCGCCCGCGGCGCCGGGATCGCGACGGTGTCGTTGCGCGGCCAGGAAAACACCGGCACCGGCCTGGCGAACGACCCCGCAGTCGGCATCTATTTTGACGAAGTCTATCTCGGCCGCTCGGCGGGCAACCTCGCGATCTCGATGCAGGATATGTCGAGCGTCCAGGTGCTGCGCGGGCCGCAGGGCACCCTCTTCGGTCGCAACAACACCGGCGGCGCGATCCTGCTGACGCCGAACCGCCCGGATCTGGAGACGTTCGGCGGTTCCGCAAGGTTGAGCTACGGCTCCTACGACCGTTTGGATTTGCAAGGCGTTTTGAACGTTCCGATCGTCGCAGACAAGCTGGGGATACGCGCGTCATACATGCGCGTCCGCCGCGATGGTTTCGGCCGAAACGTCTTCACCGGGTTCGATGGCTATAACAATTTGAAAAGTGATGGCGGCAGAGTCTCGGTGCGCTGGACGCCATCGGATGCCGTCACGATGGACCTCACTTATGACCAATCGCAGGTGCGCAGCGTGGGCGCCGTGACCGCACCCGCCGGTTTGACTGCGGCTAGCCAAGACCTTGCCGCGTCGCTTCGCTTCTACGAATTATCGAGCAATCTGTTCGGCATCGGAGCAGTCCCTCGCAACGACGTCGATTCGCGAGGATATACCTTCCGGACAGCTGTCGACATTACATCCGAAACGGCGTTGAAGGTGATCGTCGGACGGCGCTTCGTCAAGACGAGGCTCGACAGCGATAGCGACGCTTCCCCTGCGAACTTCAACGACATTCGCCAGTACATGCATGCATCGCAATGGACAGCAGAGGTCCAACTCTCCGGAAAGACCCTTCAGGATGTCACGCCCTGGTTCAACTCGTTGACCTATACCGGCGGTGGATTTTACTTCACCGAGACCGGGCTTGATGGCTCTGTGTCCCGTACACCAGTGGTGCTTGGGCCTACCGGCCGCAATTTCCAGCTCTACATCACGAACTCTTCGGCGGCTGCCTATCTTCAACTTGAAGCGCAGGCGTTCGATAAGCTGTTTCTGACGGTGGGTGGGCGCTATACTCGTGACAAGCGCTCGCTAAGCCTTCGTTCCCTTAACGACAATGCATGCCTTCTCAGGGTCCTTCCTGTTGGGACAGATCCTTCCGTGTGCTTCCAGTCCGGAGACGCAAAGTTCGGATATTGGTCCTATTCCGCGGGCGCGCGCTACGAATTCAGCAGGGATCTCAACGTTTATCTCAAGTACGACAAGGGCCAGCGAGCCGGCGGCCTTGCATCTGCGCCGCTGACCATCGAGACCTTCAAGCCCGAGACCGTGCGCAGCTTGGAGTTAGGCGCCAAACTTGATCTGTTCGATAATCTCTTGCGGCTCAACGTGGCTGCATTCACTTCCAAGATCGACGACCTTCAGCGAGGAACGGTTCTGATAGATCCGGTGACGCGCAGTCCCTACAGCGCCACGTTCAACGTGGCCAAAGGCACTGTCCGCGGCGTGGAAGTTGAAGCTGCGTTGCGGCCGATGCGCGGCCTCGAATTGAGTGGCTCGCTCGGTTATCTCGACGCATACTACAATCAGTACAACGATACCCGGCCCACGGCACCCGCCACCGTCGTCAACGGGGAGATCACCATCCCAGCGGTGGTCAACGGCGGAGATGTCTCCTACCTCAAATTTCCCAACACGCCGGCTTGGACCTATTCGCTCAGTGGTAGCTACACAGCAGACCTCAGCGCCAGCACCTCCTTGACGGTGCGGGCCGATTACATGCACAAATCGTTCACCTACTTCGAAGTCTCCAACATCCCGCGCCTGTCGCAGAAGCCTTATGGCCTGCTGAACGCCCGCATTCAGCTCGACTTGAAGGATATCTTCGGGAGCAAGCAGCTCTACGTGGCGGCCTTCGCCCGTAACCTGACAAACACTCACTACAACGTCACCGGTTTCAACGTGGCAGGCGGTACTTATTGGCGCTCGGACAATCCCCGAACCTTTGGCGGTGAGATCGGCGCAGAGTTCTAAAGCGGAAAGTGCAGTCGATGTCGGTTCGCGATACGGAGAGGATCGTTTGCAAATCGTCATCGACTGCTACGGTAACACTTTGCGTCCCGGATAAGTGACGGGGAGATGAAATGACCGGTATTAAACCGGTGGCTGAGATCTTGCGGAAGGCTGAATTCAGTTAGGGTACGTACTTCAACCGGATTTACAAATACGCAAAGTTGCTGTCGCCGGAGATTCGGCGTCTGCGTGAACTCTGCTATCCCGCGTGTCGCACCGAGCGACGGGCCTAGACGGGCCATCATCCACTATCTTTGCGGTAGCAAATGTCCGTCACCGCGGATTTTGCCTTGTCGAAGCACTGGCGCGTTGACCTCACGGCTTGCTCCTCTGCATTTCCGCATGACGGCCGCCGCCAAGATAGGTCGGTCCGAGGAGAGAGAGATTGCGGATCACGAACGAATTGGCGCAGGCCAGCGACGAGCGCCTCATCGATTGCATCAACCACGCCGATCCGCTCATCTTGCGCGGGCTGATCTACCAGGTCACGGGCGACGAAGAACTCGCCGCGATGCCGATCGAAACGGTGCAGTTCGGCTATTCCGCTCTCGACAAGCTGGTTCACGAAGCCGACGTGGCGCGGGTGCGGGCGAAGGCGCTGGCCTGGCTGCAAGGGCTTCGAGACAGTGATAGCGGCGAGGCCGAACTCGGGCCGATGGAGCGCCTGCCACGCAGCCTGGAGATGATCTTCGGGCGGGAAATTCCCGCGCGCGAGTTGCCGATGTGGATCGAGGAGACCGGAATCGACCCGCTCGCCCGGGGGCTGCAGTGGAAGGGCCAGCCCACGCGTGAACAGAAAGAGGCTTTCCTTGTCGTCGTTGTCGGCGCTGGGATCTCCGGCATCAGCGCTGCAGTACAGCTGAAGGCCGCGGGCGTTCCGTTCGTCGTGATCGAGAAAAATCGCGGGGTGGGAGGCACATGGTTCGAGAACCGCTACCCAGGTATCCGCGTAGATTCACCCAGCCGCGGCTATCTACACCTGTTTAGCCTCGAATATCCGCAGCCTTACAGCTTCTGCCCTGGCGAGGAGAACGTTCGCTACATGGAGTGGGTGGTCGACAAGCACGACCTTCGCGAGCACCTCGTCTTCGACACTGAAGTGGACTCCATGACCTGGGACGAAGACACCCAGACCTGGGACATCCAGGCTACCGGGCCCGATGGGCAGCGATCATGGCGAGGCAATGCGGTGATCAGTTGCGTCGGTTTTCTCTCGCGCCCCCAGCACGTGCAGATAGAAGGTCTGGAAAGCTTCGCTGGTGTTGCCTGCCATACCGCCCAATGGCCCAAGGAGCTCGATTTGGCCGGCCAGCGTGTCGGCATCGTCGGCAGCGGTGCATCGGGCTACCAGACCACCCCGGTGATCGCGAAGATCGCCGCTCATACGACCCTGTTTCAGCGCACGCCTTCCTGGTGCTACGCCACGCCATCCTATGTCAGCCGCCTGCCAGAGCAAACGGTGTGGATCGACATAAACGTGCCCTTCTACGTCAACTTCGCGCGCTTCGCGAACGGAAGCATGTACAGCCCTGACAATTCACTGAAGATGAGCCGGATCGATCCTGCGTTCAGCGATCCCCACGCGCGCAGTGCCCACAACAAGAAGATGCGCGATGCATGTGTGGAATTCATCGAGGAGAAGCTCGGCAGCCGCCCCGAGCTTGTTGCCAAGATGACCCCTGTTGCACCGCCAATGACCTCGCGCCCCATCCGGATCGACCCTGAAGACAATGTGTACACGGCGTTGATGCAGGACAATGTCGACCTTGTCACCGATCCGATCGAGCGCGTCACGGCGCACGGGGTCATCGCGGGCGGCGTCGAGCATCCGCTCGACGTCCTCGTGCTGGCTACAGGGTTCAAAGCAAACGACTTCCTCTGGCCGATGGAAATCCGCGGACGCGCCGGCGCCACGCCGGAGAAGCTGTGGGCCAAGGACGGCCCAAGGGCGTATATCGGCTCCATGCTTCCCGGTTTTCCTAACCTGTTCATGGCCTATGGGCCGAACACCAATAATTTCGGCGGTCTGCAGATCATCGCGTTGCTTGAGCTGGAAATCCGCTTCGCCCTGCAATGCATCGCCGGTTTGATCGAAAGCGGGAAACGCAGCGTGGAGGTAACCGAAGACGCCTACTGGCGCTTCAACGAGGAACTCGATCGCGAGGAAAAATTGATGATTTACCGCGATCCGAGGGTCTCAAATTACTACACCAACGAACATGGCCGTTCCTGCGTCAACGGCCCGATCGACATCCGCCGCATGTGGCACTGGCTGCGAGATCCGGCCGGTTCGCCCAAACACATGCTAGATGCCGACTTGCGGCCATGGTTTGGCGGAGACTTGGTGGTCGCCTGACGCGGCCGGCTTGGCCATGCCGAGGTTTGCCGGAGCTCGCGTTTTACGAGCGCGTGCTGCCGGCTCGCACATCGGATACCGCCGGGCGCCACCCCCCCGCCTTAGGCGCCCCGCGGGGCGGGCGAAGGATTCCCATTTCGCCCTAAATCCGCCGGAAACGGAAGTACCAGACCTCAGCTAGCAATTCACCATAACCTATTGATATTACAGATACAATTCGCTGGTTTGAGATCCACTTTTACCGCCATGTAATCACCGGGTAATCACCGTTTATCGAACAAGATTCGGGATACGGCAAGGTTTGGTGGAATACGGCCCGGCCGTTTTGCAGCAGCCAATTGTGGATCCCTGCCATTCGTCCATCACTTCAGCCCGCACGGCAGCTAGAACGTCTACGTGCCTCGCTCTCGCCAAACCCGTCATTCACTGTCGTGAGCAACAAGGGCGGTTTTGTCCCATTTTGGGCGGTCGAGGCTGCGGCAGATCGCGCGCCTCTGCTGACGTTCGCGGTGTCAGTTGAACCACCTGATTACCGACCTCCGTTCATGCAGCAATTTGAGTCGACCCGGCGCAGTTATGGCGAGCATACATCGGCTGCCGATGCGCCTTTTGCAGGTTTGGCGGACACAGTAACAGCTTCGGGCTGATCATACGCCTTTCTGCCACTCTGCGCACATCGGAAGGCATGGCGCGCAGCAGGGTAGATCACTAGCTTCATCCTCGTGGGGATAGCCGGCCGATTCGGGGGGTAGCGTTGTTACTGGAACAGTTTCTGGATTTGGTCGAGCGCACACCCGCGATCGCCCGACGTCCTAATGATGAGCAGCTGGTTTGCATCAACGCGGACCCGAGCCGACCGACGATGATCGTCGCTGGACCGGGAAGCGGAAAAACGACCGTCCTCGTTCTCCGAGCGCTCCGTCATATGCTCGTCGACCGCATTGCCCCTGAAAACATCGTCATCACCACCTTCACGAAGAAGGCGGCTCGAGAAATCCGGAGCAGGCTGATCGAATGGGGCGAGGCTCTCGTCGATCAAGCACTCGCGACGCCCAGTCTTGATCCGGAGGATGCTGCTACTCTTCGACACCTCGATGTGAACCGCGTTGTAGCCGGCACCCTCGATAGCATTTGCCAGGAAGCGCTTGGCTCTGACCGACATGCGGATGAACCGCCTCTCGTAACGCTGGAAGCATTTGCGGCGAACGTGTTGCTGCAGCGCAGAGGGCGGCTGGGCCAGATCTTCAACGCTAACCAAGCCGATATGGCGGCGTATCTAGCACCCTTCACCTTTGACGGGACACCGCCAGGTACCGTCGGAGAAGCCGGCCGAGCGCTTGTCCCGCTGGTCGAGCGCTTCATTCAAGACCGAGTGGACGTCGCGGCTTTCGGGGCGGCGAACCAGCCTCTGGCTCAACAACTCATTGCAGGCATTGCGGGTGATTATCGCGCTTATCTTCGCGACAACAATCTGCTCGACTTCTCCAGCTTGGAAGAAGCGATGCTGACCCGTCTCCAGGCCCGGCGCGTACCCACGCTGCTTGCCGGGACGGCCGTCGTGCTGGTCGACGAATATCAAGACACCAATGCGCTCCAAGAGGCGATTTATTTCGAACTCGTCCTCGCAACAGGGGCCTCCTTTACGGTCGTCGGCGATGATGATCAGAGCCTCTACCGCTTCCGCGGCGCCACGATTGAACTGTTCCGTGCCTTTGTTGATCGGTGCCGCACGCGTCTAGGCATCGTGCCGCAGGGCCCGTTATATCTGATCGAGAATTATCGTTCGACGCCCGAGATCGTGGAGTTCTTCAACGGCTTTATCCGAGAAGATCCGAATTTCACGCCTGCCCGCATCCAACCGCCAAAACCAGTGATCCGAGCCAACGCCGCAGCATCGCAGATGCCTGTGCTGGCGATGTTCCGGCCGGACGCCCCGACGCTTGCCAACGACCTCAGCAGCTTTCTCTCGGACGTCTTTCGAGGCGGAGGTTATCGCGATCCCAATGGCCGGTATCCAGATCTACTGCGCCGCGCAGCGGATGGGGGTGATCTGGGCGATGCCGTGCTGCTCGGCTTCAGCGTTCTCGAGATGCAGCGTCCTTATTTCGGCAATCCACCGAGTCCGCGTTTTGCCCATCATTTACGGAACGCCCTGCTTGGCAATGGCATGGCGATGTTCAACCCGCGTGGGCGGTCGTTGCGAGATATCGAACAGGTCGAGCAGCTCTTAGGCCTGGCAATCCTGGCGATCGATCCACCCAATCGCCCGGGTGGACATCTGTTCGAGACGATGACGATCACCAACGAAGCCAAATTCTTTATCCGCCGCTGGGTAGCGGCCGGCAGCGCGCTGCTCGCCTCGGACCCAGCGCCGGTTTATGGTCGAACGCTCCAACAGGAAGTCGATGAGTGGAATCGCTTCGTGTTGGCTCGGCCCAATCCGAATCCGAAATGGTCTAGCAGGGATTGGCCTTTTCTCGACGTGCTCTACGGGCTCGTCCCTTGGGTTCCTCACTTCGAGGAAGATCCTGAGGGGCAGGTCTATCTTGAGGCGCTGTCGCGTGCTGCGGGCCAGGCGGCCGGTTTCTCGGCATATTCCGGCAAGCTCGTCCGGCCTATCGATCCGAACGTGGATACAGATCACGGTCGGCGTAGCATCCTTGCCATCCTTCGCGACATAGTCGCGCCAATCGCCGAGAACGTCATCGAGGTGGACGAAGAAATCATGCCGAGTGTCCCGCGGGACCGTCTCAATGTGATGACGATTCACCAGGCCAAGGGGCTCGAATATCCATTGGTGATCGTAGATGTTGGCGCAGACTTTTCGACCAACGCCGTGAAGAACCGGTTCAGGCGGTTTCCTGATACGCCATCGGCGACCGCACAGATTGAAGATGCGCTGGCGCCCTTCACAGCAGAACTCGGTCCGCTTCGGACAGCACGCAGCGGGCTCGATCGGAGCTTTGAGGATCTGATCCGCCTCTATTATGTCGCGTTCAGTCGGCCTCAGCGTGTCCTCATGCTCGTCGGATGCGACAAGATGCTTCGCTGGAACGCCACCATCAAAAACGTGGCGGCGGGATGGCGGCAAGATGAGAGCTGGGCGTGGCGCGATTCCTCGCCTCAACCGACCGGCAGGCGCAATCCGCCGGTCGTAACCCCGCCGTCCATCCATTTCGTTTGAGAGCGTCGCCATGGAATTGCCGATCAAGCGGCCCGACCGCATCGTTCCCGACTATAGCCTGACCGGCGACGTCCTCTCCTTTTCGCGCTGCCAGCGCAGTTACCGCTACTACAACGGCTCTGCGCTGCCGCCCTCGCGCCCTGTCCAGATGTGGTATGGCGAGTTCATCCACGGGATGATGGAGCGGACTTTTAGGCTCTGGCAGGATCGTGGAGGCCTCCAATTTCCGTTGCCCTATACGGCGATCACGGAAAACGACATGCCGGGCGAGCCACCTGCCGGCACCGATGCGCTTGACCTGCGTGCGATCGGCTGGCCGATCGAACAAGCGCTCGCACACCAAGGCAAATTTGCGCGAAGCGCTGATGCGCGCATCTCCGCCTATGAGCGCGCGGAAGCGGCGGTCAATCAACTCGGCCCTCATCTCTTCCCGCTGATCGATGTCGCCGAACGTAAGGTGCTGGGGACACGGCCGCTGCCGGCCTCAGAAGTGCATCTAGCTGAACGCGCGGCGCGATACGTTCTCCAAGGCATTATCGACGTCCTGGGTCACACCCAACTCGACGGACAGCCCTCCGAAAACGCCATCAAGCACGCCATCATGGCGGCCAACCCCCACTTGGCCGGCGAGTATGAGATCATCATCGACTATAAGGGATCACGTCGGCCTCGTGTCGATGACGATCCGCGTGGTGACTGGAAGCTGGGTGAATGGCAAGTCCAGACCTATGCTTGGCTCCGCTCGCAGCAGGTAGATGCGCGCGCCGTCGCCGCCGGCATCCTGATTTATGTAAGTGAGTTGGCGCCTGGATCGAAAGAGATGACCATGTTGCGCACCGAGATGCGCAACGGGTGGACGGATATCGTCCCAACGACTGGAACGCCGGATTATTATCAGGTGAGTGGATGGACGCCCGGCAGTCAGGCTGACCTCTCGCTGCCATTCAGGCTGCAGCGGGCCATCCGCGTCATTCCGGTCACTGAAGCAAGCATGCTGGAAGCCACGGCGGCGATTGATGGCGTCGTCCGAGCGATCGAAGACCGCGTCGCCCACGAGCGACAAAGCATGCAGATCAAGCAGTCTTGGCCAGCAGACAGCAATGACGACGACACCTGCGTTGCTTGCGACTTCCGTGTCTCCTGCGAGCACTACAACGCTCGATAGGGTCTATTCGGCAGCGGCGGCGCGCGAGGGATCGATCGTGGCAATGATCCAGTCGATGGCGCGATCGAAGCGATCAGCCACATGGTCAGCCCCGCGCCACGCGGCGGTTTCGATCCAATCAGGTCTAAAGCCGCTTGGTACGAGCACGCCGGTGCATCCCGCAGTTTGCGCGGGCAGAATGTCGCGATCGGGCTGATCGCCGATCACGACAACAGGTGCGGGTGCGAAGCGGCGACGCTGGCGATTGAACTGCTCGACGTTTTTCGTGCCTTCACTCACGCCTTTGACGAGATGGGTAATGCCAAGCGTCGCTGCCCGCGCACGCTGACGGTCGGCTGACCCTTCGGTCAGGATCCAGACATCGATGCCGGCGTCTCGTGCCGCGACGAGGCCATCAACGACCCCGCTCAGCAACTCAGGCCCGCGCCCTAGCGCCTCGAAATAGCGCCCGACGATCGCTTCTTCAGTTTCCGCAACGGCGGCAGGCGTATTGCGACTGCCCGTCAGACGAGCCGCTTCCACCGGCCCATGACCGTGATTGCCCAGAGCGAGCGCCCGCACGAGGAGGTGCGGCGGATAGCGGAGTTGTCGATGGTCAATCTTCGCCAGCGCCTGATCATAGGCGCGGACATGTCCGAGGGCATCGTTGCGGTCCTGCTGATCGAAGAGGCGATCGACATCTGCCAAGAGTCCCAGTTGCGCCTCAGCGAAGACGCTGTCGGTATCCCATAGGGTGTTGTCCGCATCGGCGAGAATGACAGGGGTTATGACCACTGCAGCTACCGGTCAAACACGGCAAGGACATTGAGATCGATCCCTGCCTTCAATGTGCCGACTATCCGAATGCCTTGGCGATAGCCACGACGGACCATGTTGTAGGCAAAAACCCCAGTGTAGTATTTTCCGCCGGGAACAAGATGGAGATGCATGGCATCGCCAGCGCCGCCGATCGGCACGCGAAAGTCGATCCAGCCGAAACGACCGCTGGCCCCCGCCCCTTCGATCACCTCCATACCGACGCGCGAGGAGAAACGGCCGGCCAAGGCGTTCCAATAAGCCCGCCTTTCATCCTGGCCCGCACCATCGGGCGGATAGGTCGGGCGCTCTGCTGCCTGTGGCCATTGCTGCGCAATATAGGTTTCGTAGAGCCGCGCAGTGGCTCCGGACTCACACTCACACGCCATCGGGATGATCGGTGTGCTGCGCGGGATATCGACAAAGGCGAGCATGCGTGGGGGATCTTCGGCAGCGGCCTCCAAGTCTTGAAGCGAAAGCCTCCTACCATCGAAGGTGGAAGCCGTCCCGTCAGCGTCGATGAATACGATCCGATCCGGATGATTGCTGAGATAGACCAGCGCGATCTCCTCAAGCCGGCGCCCGGCCGTGTCAACGCGCACCTCGGTGCGCTTCGTCGACGCCGTGTTCTTCTCGGTTGTCTCGCGCTCGCCGCTGATCTGTCCGCGCAGTTTGAGGGCCCCGGTCAAGAACGAGAGGCCGAGATCGTAGCCAGCCTCGGCCTCGCCGCCGAGGAGGCGCCGCCGCGCTGTCTCGCTGACCTCGCCGACTTCGCGGCTCTGTACTTCATAGGAGGGACGAACGACCGCATCGAACAGGCGGGCTGTCAGCGCCTCATCGATGAACAAGGGCGCGTCGAGCAGCCATTGCAGCCGCTTCTGTGCCTTCTCATCACCTGTCGTCATGCCGAACAGCCTTTTGTAAAGACCCGCCAGCCATTGGCGCGCAGATCGCAAGCGGGACAAGAACCGCATCCATACCCCCATTCATGCCGATGCACGCGGTCACCGAGATAGCAGCTATGACTGTGCTCGCGGACGATGTCGACGAGCCCGCTCCCACCGAGTTCAGCGGTAAGGCGCCAGGTCGCTGCCTTGTCTATCCACATGAGCGGTGTCTGCACGACGAAGCGTTGATCCATGCCCAGATTTAGAGTGACTTGCAGCGCTTTCAGAGTGTCGTCGCGGCAATCGGGATAGCCGGAATAGTCGGTCTCACACATTCCGCCGACGAGATGGCGAATACCACGGCGATATCCGACCGCGGCAGCCAGGGTGAAAAAGATGAGGTTCCGGCCTGGTACGAAGGTGTTGGGCAGCCCCGCAGCTGTCGTTTCAATCGCGATGTCCGAGGTCATCGCCGTGTCGCCGATGCCGCCGAAACCCTCGATGGGAAGCAAATGGTCGTCGCCTAAACGATCCGACCAAACCGGGTTGAGATCTGCCATCGCCTTCCGCAATGTGCTTCTGCAGTCGAGTTCGATCGCGTGGCGTTGACCGTAAGCAAAGCCGATCGTTTCGACGCGCTCGAAACGCGCGAGCGCCCAGGCCAAGCAGGTCGCGGAATCCTGCCCACCCGACAACAGGACCAGAGCGCTTTCATCAGCGGTCCTCGGCATCATTCGCCCCAATAGCTGCAGCTTTCGCCCGCGCTGTCCCGGTATACCGTCACCCGGACCAGTTGCGGGCAATCGGCCCGCAGCGACCGCCATATCCAACTGGCGAGATTTTCCATGGTCGCGGGTCCGAGGTCCGGAACCTCGTCAAGGAACCGATGGTCAAGCGCATCCCGCGCGCTGGTAAGACGCTGCTCGATTGCCCCCAAATCAAGCACCATACCTGAAGTCGGATCGACCGTTCCCCGCAAAGTGACCTTTGCCCGATATGAATGGCCATGGATGCGGCGCGATCCTTCAGCAGCGATCTCGCGGATGAGGGTATGGGCCGCATCGAAGCGGAAGTCCTTCGTGATCTCGTGGGTCATGACCCCGGCTCTCCCACGAGACGGAGTCCGCGCGGTCGCCGCACCAAACTGACGAGATGCGTCGCCAGTAGTTGGTAGTCAGCACCCGTGTTCTGCAGTGTATGCCAAAGGCGTCGCTGGTCCGTGAACTGCCATTCACCGCCGCGGAACGCAGTGCGACCGACCAGTGGCTGCAGGCCTGCAGCGAAATCGTCCTTCGACCGGGCATCCCGATCGAACGCCAAGGCATCCATCACATAGCCCATCGCGACAAGACCCACGCCATGAACCAATCGTGATGTTTTCGGCGTCTGGCCTTCCCAGTCGTCGGCGAAGCACTCCTTCACTGCGGCGAAGAAGTTGGCCACCATCGCGTAACCAGGACCCAGCAACTGAGAAGTGTCGTCGCGCCACGCGGATAGGGCGCCATCCGAAAGCGATGCCATCAGCACGCGCTGGACGATCGTGTCCTTTATGACGCCTGCTCGATTGGTGTGTTGCTTGATCATCCCCTTAAGCGGCGAGCCATCCCGATAGTTCAGCGCCTCGACAAGCAGGGCAGCCGCCGTGCGGTCGGAGAGCCGCGGCGGTAGCCCTTCGACGCCGGGCATGAGCTCGTAGATCAGGTCGCGCGGCAGCGGGCGGGTCGAATTGATGAGGATGAATTGCTTGTGCAGTTCTGCGACCGATCGACAGAGGAACGCCGACACCAGCAGCGGGAAATCCTGGTTCTGCGCGCGGGTCGCGGCCGTCAGGCGCTGTTGGCCGTCGACCACCCAGCCCTGCGGGGCATCAGCGGTGTCGACCACCAACATGTCCTTCTTGATCGAGGCACCCCCACAAAAGCCGATCACGATCGCGTTCGGAAGGATCGGCGCCTCATCTTCGTCGAGATAGTCCTGAATCTCGTGAATATGCGCCTGGATCTGAGGGCGCTGAAAGCCGACCAGCCTACCGTCCTGGCGCCGGTCGGCGCGCTCGACACGCGCGATGGAAAGAATCTGCGCGGCTGTCGCTTGGAAGATTGCGACAGGCATTTCCGATGATTGGGCCAGTTGGATAACGGGCCCGAGCTTGATCGTCTTCATAAGGCAACCTTGGACTGTGATTTGAGCAGTTCGTGAAAAACCGCGAGATTGTGAAAACCGCGCCGCTTATTGTGATTGGTAGAGCGGAAGATGAGAGCTTCGACGCCGAGTTCGCTGCAAACCCGGCAGGTGCAACGCTCCCACGGACGTTCGCCCAAAGACCTGAGATAGATCGCGCGCAACTTGGCAAAGTCGTTCAGATTCGACTTTTCGGAGCGCTTGTCCTTCCAAAGGATGATGCTGGCATAGTCGAGGATGCGATCAACCACCGCTTCAAGATCGCCATGCCCGGCAGCAAAGCCGCGCGCGGCGGTTAGCGCGATATTTTCGAGCCGGATCAACTCCTCCTGTCCAATAGCCCGCGCGCGTGCCGATGCCCGGGCATGGCGGTCATCGGATGCCTGCGGAATGCGGATCGCTGTGTAGTGGCCCAATCGCTCGCCATCGGTCTCGAAATAGTTCTGGCGGTCGTCTTTGAACGCGCGCAGCAACGGCGAAGTGGTATCGAAGCTGGTAACGCCCATCCGGGCGAGCCGCGGCGCGTCCTCGACCTTTCCAAAGCCCAGTACATGGATGGCTACTCGCGACAGGCCGATCCGCTCGGTGATCGCATGCAGTGCGCGCTCGATATCGTCGGTCGGCGATCGCGCCATGCCGCCCAGCGCGAGGCTGCGATAGCCCATCTTGACCAGGTCGGCAGCGGCATCGGCCATGCTTTGTGCCGACCATCCTTGAATGACACCGACGGGGGTGAAGGCCCGACCGAGCGCCGGGGACGTTTCGAGAAATTCCGCGGCCAGGGTCAATGTGATTTCCTGACGCCGCTTCGCTTCGCTTGAGGGTGTGCGGTCGTCTTCCTCGAAGTCGAAAATCAGATGATCGACCGAGCAACCATGGGTGAAACCGCCGTCGGCGTAGAACCCCAGCGTATCGTCAACGCTGTAGAGCGGGAATTCCGCGTCGCGATAGCTAAATGCCCCGCAGTCGCCCATGACGATACTGCCAGCATATTTCTCTTCGGGATAGCGCAGGAACACACGCGCGCCTTCACGCCGAAAGCGCATGGAGCGGGCCGCGCCATATTTACCCGATCGAAGATGGTCGCTGAACGCCGCGCGCGACAACAATATGCCGTCATAAGGCGCCCGCTCGAGATGTTCATGCGGATATTCGTCGTCGTCATGGACACGACGTTGTTTGAGGCTGCGTGTCCGCTCGAAATCGAACGACGGATCAACGGTATCGGCGGTGTCCGCGAAAAGAAATTTCATGCCGCCAGCCTCGGCTGATGCTCAAGGCGGATCAGATGGTCACGAAGCCGTCCAATGCTCTTACTGGTGCATTCGATCGCATTCCATTCAAGGTCGAGCCCTTCCCATGTGCCGCTCGTCCACTGGCAATGCGGCGCGATCCGTTCGAGGGCGGCAAGCGCGGCGTCGCGTGGCGCGCGGGCCGCGTCGGGACGTGACAGAACCCGATCCATTAAATAACCCATGACCTCGATCCCGGCGGAATGCATGAGTCGGCTCTCCGACGGCGGCCGGCCCCAAGCGTCGGGGAAAACCTCTTGGACTGCACTCCAGAACCCCGCGAGCAAGCCATACATCGCCGTAACGTCGGGCGCGCCGCCGCCATGGCCATAGGGACTTAGGGCACCCAGGGGGGACCCGATCGAGCGCTTGATCGATCGTAACAAAGCCTGGTCACTGACGATGCTCAGACCTTCGGCACCTGGGCGACGGATAAGACCGAAAAAGGGCGAGTCACGATTAGAACTCAGCGCGTCCACTAGCGCGCTTGGGATCTTGCGCGGGCCAAGATCTCTTGGAAGGATCGCGGAATCCATTGCAGGCAGCAGCGCATCGACGATTGCCCTGGGCAGAGGACGGGCTTTGTTGACGAGTACGAACTGCTCGCGATGAACCGCGATGTCGGTTGAAACAAACGCCACGATGGGCACCACGATCGCGGCGGCATTTCCCTTGGCTAATGCCAGCACGCGCTGCTGGCCATCGACGATCCAACCTGGCTTGGTGGGACTCAATGGGAGCCGAAGCGTTCCCACATCCCCGGCCTCCAGCATACGAGGCGGGCGTGATCCCCGCGCAGAGGTGAAACGGACATCCGGCGACAACGCGACCAAGATCGGATTGGGAAAGAGAACATCGCCGCCATCCAAATAGCGGGCGATGTCGGCGACATGGTTGCGTATCTCTCCGCGCTGATATCCTTCGAGCGCGCCTACTCCATCACGACCGATGCGGCTGATATCGGCGATGTCGGGCACGCGATCGCCCGGCACCGCAAACATGTAAAGGTCGTGGCCGCCTTGACGGGTGCGCAGCGCCCGAACGGTGATGACTTGCGATTTCATGCGATCAAGGCCTCAGCGATCCGTGCCGCTCGAGCGTCCGAACAGGCTATGCCACATTGATCCCGTAGGCGGCGGACGAGGCGGGTGCGGCTGATTCTGGGCTCGACTTGGAGCCATGGCCTGATTTCGCGCGCGATGGCCGCATCCGACATCTTTGTCCGCGCGGTAGTATCGGGCGTCTTTCCACGCGCCATGGCAATGACAACTGCCTCTCGTTCCTGCTCAAGACAGGGGGGTGATGGCCGCCCCGTCAGCAATCGGGCGTGCGCCATCAGTGCCCGACCTGCGAAGTCGCCTCTTGTCCCCCGCGGTGACATCCGCTGGTCATAGGGCATAACGCACCGCACCAAAGCGCCGGGTACATACGAGGCCGCTCCTGCGCCAAAAACGCGCACCCCATCAGGGCGTGCAGCCAGAGCATCGAGAAGCCGGCCAGCCATGCGCGCATAGTCTTTAGTCAGGGCCAATAGAATGATCGGCCGATGCTCGATGGCGGCAAGCGGGTCGCTGCTATAGCGCCCAGAGGCAATACGATCCCACCAGCGTCGCGGATCGAAATCGTGGACATGCCGCGCGATGCTCGCTGGGCCAGGGCCAGCCCCGAGATTGTAGCTGGGAATCGCGCGGGCTCCATCCACATAACCGAGCCCGGCCGACAATATCCCGAGATCTGCTTTCAAGCAGGCTGCTGCCTCTTTGGTGTATTTGAATGAGCGGCCGGCGTAGAGGTCCGCCGCTGCGATATCGGGTTCGGTGCCCAAGAGGGATGTGAGCCACCGTTCGGCAATTTCGTCGATATGCCCGACGGGCAATTCTGCAACGAGCAACGATGCTTCGACCGCCTTACGCGCGGAGCAGCAGCCTATCACCAATGGTCGATTTGCTTCGACATTCTTCGAGAAAACTGCAGAGCTATTAGCACTTCTATCGAATAAAACTGCCATGATACCCGCTTCATTTTTTGCCCCGGCTACGCATACGGTCGCCGTGCTACTCACGTAGCTGGGGTATTCTGGGCGGTCAACCGCGTCATATGCGAGAGAGAGGTCAAGCGAGATGGCCTACAGTTATTTTAAATTGAATTGAGTATTATGGGCAACAACTGCGCGGCAAGACTGATGCATCCTTATCAAAAGTGATGACGAAAGAGCCGGAGGGAAAGCCCCTAACTGCCAGCCATAGTCTGGCTGTACCGGTTCAGCGGGGGGCGCCGCCCCGCAACGCTCCGATCAGAACGCGAGATCAAATGAGCGCACACTGCCGCCTCCTGACGAAGCCGCTTAGGGTTCGCGCGTATTCGCGGCCGCGTTGCATACTTACTCTGCCCGAAGGGCACCGCGGCGGCTGGCACTAGGCCCGCGCGCGCGCCGCCGAGCCGGACGGGCAGCGCAAGAGTGCCTTGTCCGTGGGCGCGACGGGCGGCACGCCCGCTTCGGCCTCTGCCCTCGTGAACGTGTTGCGCACCATTGAGCTTGAGACAAAGGTCTCGGATCGGCCGGAAGCTGAGGATTTTGGGGAGTCTTACGTGAATGCGCGGAATAGCTGCACTGGTCGGGGCCGCGGCGGCGGTCCCATCCTCTCTGTCCAGCGTCAAAAAATTTGGGCGACGCGCGTCACTGTGAGCTTAGACGTGCAGCCCAAAGTGGAGCCGAACCTCACCTCGTCCGAGGAGTTTCGAGAAGCGGCGGTATTCTGAATGCTCGCGCTGCCAGCGACCGGCGACGATGGCCGGATGGATGTGGGCCGCGTCGGCGATCGCGTTGATGTCGGCGGTGCGCATGTCGCGCGATGCCATCTTCGTCCAGATCTCGGGCGGGATGAGCGCGTTCATCGCGAACCCGTCGGCCTCGCTTTCGATCTCGTCTGAACTCTTCAGCTCCAGATCATCAAGGATGAGCGTGGTATCGCCCGAGAGATGCTCGGATACGTGACAGAACTCGTGCAGCAGCGTAAACCAAAAGTTGTCGATGCGGTCGTGGCGTAGCGTCATTGCGATCACGTCCACGCCGTCGCCTCGACACATTGCCGCGCCGTCGAGATAGGTGCCCGGCAGGTGCTCAAGGGTCACCAGGACTATACCCCATTTCCTAAGTAATTCGCGCGCCAGCGCCGGACCGTTCGGTGCAGCGCTGAGCTTTGCCAGCTTCCGGGCCGCCTCGACTCCCCGCTCCTTGCGCTTTGGCTTGGCGATCTCGACCCCGTTCGCGAGATGGCGAACCGCGGCCAGCCACGCGGCCAGCGCGACCTGATCGGTCTTCGCGTTGGTGCGCTCCGTGCGCGACTTGCGGAGATGGGCGTTTGCCTCCTGCGGACCCGCTATCCGATTCATGAAAGCGGCGAACGTCTCCTTCGCATTCATGAGCTTCAGACTTCGGAGCTTCTTCAGCGCCGCGATCGACGGTTCCGGCGACTTGGCGGCGGCCCCCTCACCGATCAACGACGCGGCGGGGATACCGAGGTGCCGGTTGAGCGCGCGTATCATGTCGAGCGACAGCGGCCGAGTGCCCGACAGGACCTCCGACACGCGCGCGCGGGATCCGATGTAGGGCTCAAGGTCGCGCGGCTTCAGCCCAGCCTGATCCATGCGGAAGCGGATGGCCGCAACCGGCGTGGGCGCGTCCATGAAATAGGTTCGCTTCTCGAAGTCTTCGGCCACGAGCGACAGTAGCTCGAATTCGTCCAGCGAGGCTGGATCGTCCTTGTCGATGAGGAGGGACATCCGGGCCTTGGCGGCATCGTACTGCGCGTCGGTGCGAATCGGCGTCACGCTCATGCGCGTCCGTCCGACTTCTTCGCGCGGAGCTTTGCTAGCCCCGCGCTCGATCCTGCGTATTCCACCAAGGCCACGCCCTTTTCATAACTGATAGCGATCACCGCGCAATGGTTACCGTCGAAGGAGACAGTAAGGCGGCGTCCGGAGAGGTCCGACGAGGGAAAGGCCTTCCGGACGTCGGCATTGTTCGACCATGCGGCAGCCTCGAGTTCGGCGGCGAGCGCTCGCACGCCGTCACCTACCCGACCGCCGGCCATCCGCGCGAGTTTCAAAAGTTCGGGTCTGCCGGTCAGCCTCATCGTGCCCTCGCATAGCCGCCAAGATAATGCAAGCAAAATCGCTCCCAATATGGGAGCGATGAATTCCCTTGCGAATCGAACGAGCCTGTTGGATATAGCGACTCACGTCATCGCTCCCATTTGGGGATCGATTACGTTGGAGACGATGAAGATGGACGCAGTTGTTAATATCCGTGCCGGCGTGGTCATCATGGTGGCCGGCGCGAATCTCGAGTTCGTTCCGCTGACGATCAGCGACGGAACGCCCACCGCGCACCAGATCGCCCGCGCCGCCGGCTGCAAGCCGCCCGACGACGCGGTCGTGATGCATGTGCTGGACAACGGTGAGATGGACCTCCTTCGTCCGGATCAGGAGCTGGAGATTGGTGGCGGCGAGCGCTTTGTGGCGTTCCTCGCCGACCACGTCTCGCTGCTGCGCGTGGACGGCGAGCGCTATGAGTGGCCGGGCGGTGCCATCACGGGTGCGGCGCTCCGCCGTCTCGCGGGCGTGCCCGACGACTGCGTGCTCTATCTCCAGCGCGTCGACCGCCCGGACGAGGAAATTCAGGCCACCACGCTGATCGACCTCGATAAGCCGGGAATCGAGGCGTTCAATTCCGTTAAGCGCATGTGGAAGCTGAACGTCCATGGTGTCGTGGTGGAGTTCACCACCGCGACGGTCGTCGTCCGCGACGCGCTCGTAAAGGCTGGTTTCGATCCCTCGAAGCCGTGGCAGATCTTCCTGAAGGTGGTCGGCGAGCAGAAGGTCGAGGTCACGCTCGACACGGTCGTCGACCTGTCGAGGCCGGGCATCGAGAAGCTTCGCCTGATGCCCCGCGCGGTCGACAACGGCGAGGCGCCCGCGCCTCGCCGCACCTTTTCCCTGTTGGAAGAGGACGTTGCCTATCTCGACCGCGTCGGCTTGGTGTGGGAGACGGTCGTCGAACTGGAGCGGCGCTGGCTGATCGTGCGCGGCTATCCGCTGCCCGCGGGCTTCACGGTGGCGACCAGCGACATCGCCCTTGAGATCCCCCCGGACTATCCGCAGGCGCAGATCTACGGCTTCTATGCCTACCCGCCGCTCGCGCTTGCCAGCGGGCGGGCGATCCCCAACACACAGCTTACCGGAACGATCAACGGCAAGCCCTTCGTGGGCTGGTCGCGCTACCGCCCCGGCCAGCCGTGGGAACCCGATGCCGACAACGTCATCACGCAGTTCGCGCTGGTCGAGGCTGCCCTGGCAAGGGAGGTGGGAGAATGATGCCGCGTACCTCCATCGCGATGGCAGGTGTCCAGCACCGCGCGTTGCGCGCCCACCTCTTCCCCGGCGACGGCCTCGAAGCCGCGGCCATCTTGCTGTGCGCGCGGGGGCCCGGCCACCGCAGCCGTTACGTTGTGCGTGAGGTGATGCCGGTACCGCATGTCGAGTGCTTCCAGCGCACGTCGGACTTCGTTTCGTGGCCGGGCGTGTGGCTCGAGCGGGCGATCGATCAGGGCGAGCGCGACGGGCTGGCCTTGATCCTCGCGCATTCCCATCCGGGTGGCTTGCTCGGCTTCTCCGATCGCGACGATATGAGCGATCGGATCGCGGTGTCGTCGCTCTTCCAGGCATATGGCCGAATGCACGGCTCGGCGGTCATGGTGCCGGACGGCACGATCGTAGCGAGGTTCTACGATCCCGACATGGTCGTGCGTCCCGTTGATCTCGTGACGGTGGCGGGCGACGACATCATGTTCCAGTTGGCGGGCGCGCCCAAGCGTGCCCCGGCGTTCACGAGCGGGATGACGGACGTGCTCGCCCGGCTCACAGCGGTGGTGATCGGCGTGTCCGGCACGGGGACGGTCGTCGCTGAGCAGGCGGCCCGGCTCGGCTTCGGGCGCGTCATCCTGATCGACTTCGACCGAATCGAGCGCCGCAACCTGAATCGCATCCTGAACTCGACCCGCGCCGACGCTGCCGAGGGGCTGCTTAAGGTTGTCGCCTTCGCGCGCGCTATCACCGAGTACCGCGGTCCCGACGTCGCGATCTCCGTGCCCGCCTCGATCGACACGCGCGACGCCGTGATCGCCGCCGCCCAAGGCGACGTGCTGTTCAGTTGCGTCGATACGCTCCACGCGCGCCAGATCGCCGACTTGATGGCATCGACGTTCGTCATGCCACTTTTCGACATGGGCGTTACGATTCCCGCCCGGACGGATACGTCGGGCGAGGTCTCGATCATCGATGCTGTCGGCCGGATCGACTACGTGCAGCCGGGCGGCTCGAGCCTGCGTACCCGCGGCGTGTACACACCGGAGACCCTGCGGGCCGAGTATCTCGCGGAGGTAGCGCCCGAGGCCCACGCCATCGAGTTGGCGGCTGGTTACATCGACGGCGCAGTCGAGCAGGCACCCTCGGTCATCTCGCTCAACATGCGCGCAGCGTCGGCTGCGATGAATGAATTCATCCTGCGCGCCTTCCCGTTCCGTCTCGATCCCAACCGCGGCTACGCCAGGACGCGTTTCAGTCTCGCCGGTGGCGACGAGGACCACTTCGACGAGGACGACTTCCCGGTGGGCTCGACTAAGATGCTCGGCCGCGGTGGCACCGAACCGCTGCTTCGCCTACCTCGCCTCGGGGTGCCGGAATGAGCCTGTTTCGCTGGCGGCAGGCAGCGAGCCGCTTCAAGCCCGCGCGGATGTGGCAGGCCGCTCGCCGGTTCGACCTAGTGCGGCTTTGGCGCGAGGGGCACGAGCGGCTAAGGCCGCGGTGGCGCGCAGACTTCCTCGATTCCGACGTGCTGCCACCCAAGCTGCCCGCGCGTCGGCTGGTCGTTGCGCGCGATGGTGACGAACTATGGAGTGTCGGCATGCTCTGCCCGTGTGGCTGCCGCGAGATCATCGAGTTGCCGCTCATCGAGGAAGCGGATCAGCACTGGGCCCTGCATGTCGATTCTCGCGGCCACGCGAGCTTGAGGCCGTCAGTCTGGCGCAAAACAGGGTGCCGGTCACACTTCTGGCTGCGAGCCGGGCGTGTCCACTGGTGTTGATGCTGTCGCCGCCGGTTTTCGGTGGGCTTCACCGATTTGCGGCACATGATCATAGTACGTCATCGGTATCACAACCGCGTGACTTCCACGGCCCGCCGCTAGGCCACTCGCCGCTGAAGCTTCCGCCTTGGACGCTCGCCAATACGGGGGGCATCACTAGCGCTGCGATCTGTGCCTGTATCGTCGGGAAAGGTTCGGGCGCCAGGGCGATTTCGGTCCGCCTCAGGAACGCTGTCCATTGGCCCTGCTTCTCGTCAGCGAAGGCCGGCGTGAGCGCTGGAGGCATCTCGACGGGCAACGGGGTTTGGCGGCGATCGAAGGTCGCCTGGATCGCGCGCGACAGCACGGCGCCATCAAACGCGAACGATCCGGCGATCGCCCAGATGTCGTAGAAATCCTTCAGGCGCGTGTTCAGCATACCGAGAGCGACCATGGCCTGGAATTTCTCGGCGACGACCGTTTCGGGCGGATAGGCCCGAAGATGCGCGGTGGGCTGGCCGAGCAGCGATGGATATTCGATCTCGATCGCGCCCGGCGTGATCGCATCGCCATAACCGATATCGACGTGCATCGGCAGGCGCGCGCCCGCGAGTTCGGCGACGAAGTCGATGCGGACGCCGGCATATTCATCCTCGGCGCGGGCGGCGGCCGCGCGCAGGGTTTCTGGCCGGAATACGATGCCGTCGTCATCGACCGCGACCGCGAGGATTTCCTGAAAAACCACAGCGAGTTGCTCGGGCGCATTCTCGCCCATGCCGAGCAGATCGAGGTCGCCGGTGGCGCGATAGGGTGCTTCGGCCCACAGGCTGAACAGCATCGCACCCTTGAGCACGAACCGCTCGCGATGGGGCGACAGGCTCAGGCGAAAGAGCAGGCGTTCGATGACGTAGCGGGTCATCAGCAACTGTGCGTTTTCGCGGCGCTCGCGGGCGCGGGCCGTCAGCCGGTCCCGCACCGAGACCGCCATGTTTTTCGGCAGTCGGCTCATGTCATGGCTTCGAGGTAGGGCCGGATCACCGATTGGACCCGATCGAGCTGGGCATAACGGTAGATCGCATTGAGGTCCGGTCGGGGCCGGGATTTCATGAAATCGCGCAGGGCCTCGACCGCCACGTCGATGCCGATCTTGTTGCGGTGCTTGAAGCAGTCGGCGACGGTCTTGGCCGGTACGGTGATGGGCACTGGAACCCCGTCGATGACGTGTGTCTCCACGCCCGCTGTCAGTGCTTCGCCGCTCGCGCGAACGATCTTCAGCGCCACGGACGGATTGACCGGTGCCCACTCTTTTTGGCCGAGCATCATCCACACCGCATGGGGGGTCTGCGTAGTCAGTTCGTGGAACTGCAGCGCCGAGAGCAGGCAGATGACGCCGCGAGGCTGGATGCGCACGGCCTCGGCCAGGCTTGTCGCGCTGCCGACGTCAGCATCGGCCAGCTTGTAGAGTCCGCGGCCGACCTGCTGGAGGACGCCTTCGTCGCGCAGTCGCTGTAGGGTGGCGCGCGTGACTCCAGCCGCGTCAAAGTCGCGACCGCGCGCAATGCCGCGGTGCCGAACGACCTCCAGGGCCCGTTGTCGATGAGTCGTCGGTTCCATGCGGCATGATATAAACCCTCGGTGTTTATATGCAATGACCAAGCTTTTGTATCGCCGCCGCCGGAATGTGCCATGGTCCATCCATAGCCAATGCTGACCGTGGAGGGGGAAAGCCTTCCCCTGACGGCCAGCCGGAGTCTGGCCGTACCCCTTCAAGCGGGGACACCCCGCAACGCCCCGCTATCCGTAAATCCGTCCCTGCGGATTTGCGCTTTTCCGTATCTGCGGAGATCGAGCCAAGGCGTTCGCCGGCCCGATCGCGTTGATCGTGGCACTCCCGCTATGGGGTGGGCGTCGCTTCCCTATAGGCCCGCCGCGCCGAGCCGCAACGCGCGCAGGCGCGCTTACCTCCTCTGCGTTCCGGCCCTGCGGGTGCTGCCCGGCTCCGCCGGCGGGCCTGCCGGTCGCTCTTTCGCCGCCCACCCCATTCCGGGGCGTGTGTGGTTTTGAAGGAGAAATGTGATGAACGCTGTTACCCAAACCGTAGCCGCCGAGCCTGTGTCGGGCGTCGAGATTTTCGTGCCGCTCGCCAAGCTCAAGAAGTCCCCGCGCAATGCCCGCAAGGTGCCGCATGGGGAAGCCGCTATCGAGGCGCTGGCCGCTTCGATCCAGCACAAGGGGCTGATCCAGAACCTTGTCATCGAACCCGAGACGAGGGAGGACGGGACGCCGACCGGCTGCTATCTCGTCACCGCTGGCGAGGGCCGCAGGCTGGCGATGCTGCTGCGCGCCAAGCGCAAGCAGATCAGGAAGTCGGAAGCCGTGCGCTGCTGGCTCGATACCGCCAACGATCCGTCCGAGATCAGTCTGGACGAGAATGTGACGCGGACCCCGATGCACCCTGCCGATCAGTTCGAGCGGTTTGCGGAGCTTTCCAACGACAAGGGTTGGGGCGCGCAAGAAATCGGCGCGCGGTTCGGAGTGTCGGCTTCTGTGGTCAAGCAGCGGCTTCGCCTTGGCGCTGTCAGCCCCAAGCTGTTGCAGGTCTATCGCGAGGACGGTCTTACGCTCGACCAGCTTATGGCCTTTGCGATCACCGAGGACCACGCCCGGCAGGAGGCGGTGTTCGAGGGGCTGCATCACAATCGCGAGCCGTGGATCATCCGGCGCGACATGACCGCGAGCAATATTCCGGCGACCGACCGGCGCGCGGTGTTCGTCGGGGCCAACGCCTATGTCGAGGCGGGCGGCACCATCATCCGCGACCTGTTCAGCGAGGATCGGGGCGGGTTCTTCGAGGATGCGGGCTTGCTCGACATGCTTGCCGTCGAGAAGCTGCGCGAAGTCGCGGGCGAGATTGAGGCCGAGGGCTGGAAATGGACCGAGGCGCATATCGACTACCCTCATGCCCACGGGATGCGGCGCTTCTATCCGCAGTCCGTTCCCCTGTCCGATGAGGACGAGGCGCGGCTTGAAGCGCTGTCCACCGAGCATGACGAGCTTGCCGAGGGTTATTCGTCCTATGACGAGATGCCCGAGGACGTGGCGGCGAAGCTGGAGGTCGTGTCGGACGAGATCGACGCGATTTCGGCCAAGCGTTCCGCCTACGACGCCAACGTGATCGCGCATGGCGGCGCGTTCGTCGTGCTTCACCATGACGGCACCGTCAGGATCGAGCGGGGTTTCGTCCGGCTCGAGGACGAGGCGCTGGCCGATCCGCAGCCGGAGCCGGAAGCCGATGCCGACGCGACCGATCCGCAGGCCGGTGACAATGAGCAGCCCGAGGACGGCGACGAGGACGTGCAGGACTTCGAGGAAGAGGACGAGGAGCCGGGCAAGCCGATTTCCGACAGCCTCACCCGCGACCTGTCCGCCTATCGAACGCTGGCGCTTCGCGTGGCGCTTGGCGAGCGGCCGGACATGGCGCTGATCGCGCTCACCCACACGCTGACCGCGCAACTGTTCTACAGCTATGCGGAGGTCGGTTGCCTTGAGGTTCGTCCGACCGTGACCCCCTTGGGGAGCCATGCGGACGGGATCGAGGACACGCCCTTGGCGGCGCGGGCGAGCGAAGCGCGCGCGGCGTGGGCCGAGCGGATGCCGCGTGACGTGGAGGACCTGTGGGGCTTCATCGTCGGTCTGGACGACGAGAAGCGGCTGGCGCTGCTGGCGCATTGCGCCTCCCGCACCGTCAACGCCCTGCGGCTGCCGTGGGATCGCAAGCCCCGGACGCTACAAACGGCGGACAGGCTGGCAAGCGCGCTGGCGCTGGACGTGGCGAAGGACTGGACGCCCACTGTGGACAGCTACCTTGGCCGCGTCACCAAGGCGAATATCGTGGAGGCCGTCGCGGAAGGCGTGTCGGAGGACGCCGCCCGCCGTATCGCGGACATGAAGAAGCCGGACATGGCGAAGGCCGCCGAGCAGCTTCTGGCCGGGACCGGCTGGCTTCCTGTCGTGCTGCGCACGCCGCAGCCGGAGGACGAGCAGCCCGAGACGGGAGAGGCCGAAGCCGCCCAGCCCCACGATGCGGACGAGGAAGCCACCTACGCCGTCGCCGCCGAGTAGCGGCATGGGCCGGGGCCGCGCAAGCGGTCCCGCCCTTCCTGCCGATCGACCGGAAATTTGCGGCCGCGCCCTGATCGGGCGCGGCCGCCTTTCGTTATAGTCGCGCTCGCCGGGCCACGGCCCGGCTCGCGTTTTCCGTCAAGCAGTGCGCGGGCCGAACAGGATGACGCTTGCGCCGACAAGACAGATCGCTGCGCCCGTCACGTCCCAGCGGTCAGGCCGCAACCCTTCTACCGTCCACAGCCATATCAGCGATGCCGCGATATAGACGCCGCCATAGGCCGCATAGGCCCGTCCCGCCGCATCGCTGTCCACCAGCGTCAGCAGCCAGGCGAACAGCGCGAGCGACACCATGCCGGGAAGCAGCCATAGCGGCGACTTGCCGAGGCGCAGCCACGCCCAGAATGCGAAACAGCCCGCAATTTCGGCGAGCGCCGCGCAGACATAGACGAACGGCGTTGACGACATGGCTGCTCCATTCCGGTTGCGCACTTGCTCATACCCGATCTCACGGAATCGTGGCCACGCTGGTCGAGCTGCACTGTGCCTGCCTCGCTGCCTGTTGAGGGGGACGGGTTCAAGGTCGAACGCAATTTTGCCGGATGTTGCGCAGGTGCGGAGGCCCACTCATTCGCCGATTCGCGTTGGCATGACCGCGCGGCCTCTCGATTGGCTTGATCTAATCGGGGCCGGCTTCTCCTTGCCCGGCCTGGCGCAACGCCGCCGCGCGGCTTTTTTCCGCCGCCTTCGGCTTTGCATCGCGAAGCAAAAAAGCCGCGCGCCGCCATCCTCCGCTGCGCTTCGGCCGCAAGCGGTGCGCGTCCGATCATCCCCGCTTCACCGATCGCCATCGAGGCCGCGGTGGTCGTGGCCCGAGAGCGAAAGGAACTTCGACATGGCGACCATCGGCACTTTCACCCAGGCGGCGAACTGCTCCTTCACCGGAACCATCAAGACCCTAACCCTCAACGCCAAGGCGACCCTCCGGCCGATCGACAAGGAAAGCGACAAGGCTCCCGACTACCGCCTCGCGGTCGGCTCCGTCGAGTGCGGCGCGGGATGGAAGAAGACCAGCCGCGAAGGCCGCGAATACATCTCGGTCAAGCTGGACGATCCGAGCTTCCCGGCGCCGATCTACGCCACCATGAGCGAGACCGACTCCGCCGGCGAATACGCGCTCATCTGGTCACGCTGACCGACGACGCCCCGCTCACACGAGCGGGGCGTTCGTGTTGCGCAGCCGGCCCTCGTAATCGCGCTTGCCGATCGGCACACCCCGTGAGCGCAGGATGTTGTAGGCGGTGACGGTGTGGAAATGGAAGTTGGGCAGCGAGAATGAGAGGATGAAGGTCTCCGGCGCGAAAGCGTGTTGTCGCGGCGCCCAGGGCGTCCAAGAGTGATCATTTTCGCCGAGCGGGCGGTGGAGGGTAATATTCAATGCCTTGCCGGCCCAGCTATCGACCTCGGCGGGTGTGAGCGCTGAAAGCGCTGTTTCCGCGTTGCCCATCATTGCTCGCAACTCGGCGAAGGGTACGGGGCCGACAAGGTCGGGCGGCGTAAACGCGCCGGTTTTTAGGGCCTCTACGCCCCAGACAGCATGATGCCACGCCGCTTCGATTTGGAAATGGAATGGTGCCATGTCGTCGAATAGGCGCACTTCAACGAAGTCGTCGGGATCGGCGCCAGTCTCCGCGCAATGTGTGGCCGCACGGTCGAGGAAGCCTGCCACGGCGCTCACTGTCTGCAAGAAGGTTGGCACGCTGAGGTCGTAGAGTGATGTCACCATCGGCTTCCCTTGCTTGGATCCGCAACCATTAGTGCCAAGTGAACACCGCGCTGTCACTGCGAACAAAGCCTCGGCCTGCGCGCGAACAGATTGCAGGAGCTTCGTTTGCTGGCGTCGCATGCGACGTGGTGCTTGGGGCGCTGCCCCGAGCGCCCTTCGGAGCGGCTTCCGCCCAGCTTCCTTCACGCTTCGCGTTCCGTGCAGCCGGTTCCCCGCGAAGCCGCCCACTCCGGTTGCACCCCCGGTCTCGCCGACGGGCAGGGTTTCAGCGCGGCGCTCCGCTGCGCGGAAACCCAAGCCCAAGGAGGCCCAAATGCACTATCAGCTTGCTACCCGGTTCGGCCGCAACGCCCATCAGATCAGCGGCCGGGAGCCGCTCGACAACGAGGCGCTGTATCGCCACGTCCCGTCCATCTTCGCCCGCGAGGCACACGACAGCCGGTCGGAGCGCTACGTCTATGTCCCGACCATCGACATCGTGGAGGGCCTGCGCCGGGAGGGATGGTTCCCGTTCTTCGCCGTCCAGTCGGTGCCGCGCGACGGCAGCCGCCACGGCCACGCCAAGCACATGCTGCGCCTTCGCCGGGACGACGGCATCGGCAAGCCCGAGGCCGCCGAAGTCATCATCGTCAACAGCCATGACGGGACCAGCGCCTACCAGATGTTCGCCGGGATGCTGCGGTTCGTCTGCACCAATTCCATGATCGCGGGCGAGCGGTTCGAGGAAGTCCGCGTGCCGCACAAGGGCAATATCGAGCACGACATTATCGAGGGCGTTTATACCGTTGCCGAGGATTTCCCACGGCTCATCGACGCTACCGAGTCGATGAAGTCCATCCAGCTTTCGCAAGCCGAGCAGCGCTTGCTTGGCGAGGTTAGCCTTGTCGCTCGCTATGGTGAGGAGGAAAGCCCGGTACGGCCCGAACAGATCATCGAACCGCGCCGCCGCGAGGATGCGGACCGCAGCTTGTGGACCACCTTCAACGTCATTCAGGAGAATGTGGTTCGTGGCGGGTTGCAGGGCCGTAAGCGCACTGCCGAGGGTCGTATCCGCCGCGCGCAGACCCGCGCGATCAACGGCATCGACCAGAATGTGACGCTCAACCGCGCCCTTTGGACGCTGGCCGAGGGGATGCAGCGCCTCAAAGCGGCCTGACCATAACCGCCGCAGGGCCGGAGTTTTTAGTCCTGCGGCTTCGGCATTTTTTGCGCCGATCCGGTGCGCTCGATCGGTGGCGGCCGCGCGTCCCAAGGTCCGCGCGGCCGCAAACGCGCTCGCCGGGCTACCGCCCGGCTCGCGGTCTAGCAGAAGCGATCGAGTGGGGTGGGTTCAGGCTGCAGCGCGCGCGAACTTGCCGGGCGGGCATCCGAGGCGCTTACGAAACGCAGTGCTGAAGGCGCTGGCCGACTCGTAGCCTATCTCTTCCGCGATCCGATCCAGCGTCTTGTTGCCACGGGCCAGAGCGTCCTTGGCGATCGCCATACGCCAGCGCGCAAGATACTCGATGGGCGCGCATCCCAAGACTTCACCGAACCGCGCCGAGAAGGCGGAGCGCGACATGCCCGCGATGCTCGCAAGTTCCGCCACCGTCCAGCCGGCGCGGACATCGGCATGGATCGCCTGCAGAGCGCGCGCAATCGCCGGCTCCTGCATGCCTCTCAGCAAGCTCACCGGGACTGCCTCGCCGCCAGGACGGCGCCAGCGAAGCGCCTCGACCAGTAACGCCTCCAGCATGCGCTGAATGAACAACTCCTTGCCGGGATAATCGGTGGCGCATTCCTCGGCCAAGAGATCGATCAAGCGCCCGAGCCGCGTCGAACGGCCTTCCGATGCCGGGATATGGATATAGTCCGGCAGAAGCGACAGCAGGAGGGGGGCATTCACTCGCTCAAGGGCAAAGCTGCCGCCCAACGCGATGAAGTCGGGCGGACCGTCGGGGTCGCCATGCCGGACGGCTTCGGCACGCGGCGTGACAAGAGTACCGGGAGTATTGGGTTCGCTCGCCAGCGAGAAAGCAGGCGTTGTCGGCAGCAACAAGAAATCTCCCTCAGCGAGACGCAGTGGCTCTGTGCCATGGAAGGTCAGCCACGCCTCACCCGAGAGGATGATCGTAAAGCCAGGCGCGTCATGCGCGTCGTACTGAACGGCCCAGCGTCCTTTTCCGGAGATCGGCTTCGACACTGCGGCCCTTGGGCGCAACAAGGCGATCATATCACTGAGCGGATCCACAGGCTTAGACGATCCATAAACAAAATTGGCTTCTGGATTATAGATCGTATGGCGCGCCCTGTCTATCTCCCTGGGTATCGAGACTAAGGAGACTGTCATGACCAACACGATCCTCATCACCGGAACCTCGTCGGGCTATGGGAAGGCGATCACCGAGCATTTCCTCGCACAGGGCTGGAATGTGATCGCCACGATGCGGCGGCCAGAGGCGGCCGGCTTTGCTGGCGATACCAGCCGCTTGCGGGTTCTGCCCCTCGACGTCACCGACGAAGCGAGCATCGCGGCGCTGCTTGAAACCGCCGGTCCCATCGACGTGCTGGTGAACAATGCTGGCATCGGAGCGGTCGGCGCGTTCGAGGCGACGCCGATGTCGCTGGTACGGCAGCTGCTTGAGACCAACACGATCGGCGTGATGGCGATGTGCCAAGCGGTCATCCCGCAGATGCGCGCGCGCCGCTCGGGTATCATCGTCAATGTGACCTCGAGCGTCACACTCGGCGCTTTCCCGCTGGCTGCTGCCTATACTGCCAGCAAACAAGCGATTGAGGGCTTCACGGGCTCGCTTGCCCATGAGCTTGCTTATTTCGGTATCTCGGTAAAGCTGGTCGAGCCCGGATACGCACCGACCACCAACTTCGGGGCGAATGCCATCATGCCGTTCGACCAGCTGCTCCCTGGCGAGTACGCCGACTTCGCCAAGCCCATCATGGAAGGCTTTGCCGCGCCGGCTCTAACCACAAGGGAGAGCGATGTTGCCGAAGGCGTCTGGAACGCCGTGCGCGATGCAACCGGTCGGCTCCGCTTCCCAGCCGGGCCTGATTCAGTAGCGCTCGCCGAAGCGCGATGACGGCTATGCTATGCCGCCTCTCGGGGCGGCATGGGCTATTTTCTCGAGCCTGCCCTGACGGTGGCCCCCCACCGCCGTCGGGGCCATCTCCAATGTCACCATCCTGTTTTGTCGGAGGCTTGGGGCGCCAGTGGCCAAGTCGCCGCGCACCGCGATTATGCAGCCGGGCTCAAAGCTAACACTTCTGGTCCGAGAATCGATCAGAGCTGGGTGAGTGACTGAAATTGGGCCTCGCTAACAGGCAGCTTTACCAAGCCTACGACCTAGTCAGTCCCGGACGGATCGATCTCGGCGACAAGATCGGCGGGTGTGACGCCAAGTGCCGACGCCAAGTGAAACAAAGTGACCACGGTTGGATTCCTCCGGCCGCGCTCCAGGTCGCTGACATATTGCTGCGTAAAGCCCGACGTCTCGGCAAAGCGCTCTTGGGTAAAGCCCTTGTCCTTTCTCAACTTGGCAAAGTTCAGTCCTACGAGGCGGCGCATGTCCATGCGCGCGAAGCTGGACGATACATCTCATCCGGTTTATCCCATATGAGTTGTATCGGCTGGAGCGCGCCGTCGGTTCTGCCGAAGGTGCGTCTAACGATGCAGGACTCGCGCGTATCCGGCTCTCTAATTTGAGCTAAAGCGTTAACGGGCAACATGTCGGGGGGTGCCATGAGCAGCAGCCAATTCGCGGACCGCGCGCCGGAGATACCGCAGCTCACGGCTTATGACGAAAGCCACCTCACTGTCTATTTGCGGCTGCTCGATGCGGACGAAGGAGGAGCGGACTGGCGCGAGGCGGCGACCGCGATCCTCGGCGTAGACCCAGCCGCCGAGCCGCAACGAGCCAAGGCGATGCACGATAGCCACCTTGCGCGCGCGCGGTGGATGACGGAGGTTGGTTACGCGCATCTGCTCGGCAGCGAGCGCCCGCCAAGGCGTTAAGTTTTAATCCATTTTGGTATCAATTCATTGCTTCCGTCGCGGCGCGTGCGGCATGGTTGAGCGCAACCTTAGCGCTATCGTGCGTTGGTCGAGCCGGAGATGTTCATCCCCCGCAATCCGCCCTCAGTGCGGTTGGGAGGATGCCATGCCGACGCCCCAGCGCCGGCGCGAGCGACGCGGCGGCAATCTGTCCGACGCGCTCGGTCGCGCCGATATAGCCGCCGAATTTTTGCGGCGAAACCACAACTATCGCGCCGAACATGCGCAGATGCAGCAACGCATCTCGGACGGCGCCGTCGTCAAGAACGCCGCCGAGACGGCGTTCGCGCGGCGCTGGGGGTTATCCTTTCGCCACTGCGCCGGATGATCTTTCAGACCCGGTCGTTTGGCGCCCGGAACTGACCGCCGTCACGGTCATTCTCGACGCCGCGCCGGATGGATTCGAGACCGCCGCTCCGGTCGATCCGCGCGCACTCGGCGCGCTGCTCGCCGACCTGGCCGGGATCGATGGACGGCATGTTGTCGTCGCCGATGCGGCCGGCGAGCATCGGCTGTGGTTGCGTGATTCGCAGCCTGGCCGCCCGCTCGCTGCCGTCATTCCGCTCGACAAGGATTTCATCACCCGCATCGCCAGCCTGCTGCGTTTCCACCGTCGCCTGCTCGGCCGGGCGGCCGGGCCGCTACCGCGCGGCTGGCCGCTAACCGCCTATCGGCTGGCGCGGCTCGACCTGATGCTCCGCGCGCTCGACCTGCGTGATGAGGGCGCAACTTATCGCGAGATCGCGACCGCCTTGGGCCGAGATGACGCCGCCCGGCTGTCCGCGAGCGACTGGAAAATGTCGGCGTCGCGCTCCTTCGTCGTGCGCCTTGTGCGCGACGGCATCGCCATGATGAACGGCGACTACCGCAAACTGCTCCGTATACGCTGAATCAACCGTTTCGGCGACGCCCCGGAGGGGGTGGTCGCATCCGTGCAGCCGCACATCTTCATACCCCACCCGGCCGTCTCAGTTCTGACAATTACGCCTCCTGCCGCCACCGCCCGCAGGAGCCGTCACTTGTCCGATACGCCCACCAACTTGCCGCCCCGCTTCCTGCGAACGCCGGAAGCCGCCCGGTTTCTCGGCCTCTCCGGCCGCACCCTCGAAAAGCACCGCTACTTCGGGACCGGCCCGGCCTACCGGCGGATTGGCGGCCGCGTCGTCTATTCGGTCGATGATCTGCGCGCCTGGGCCGACATCGGCATCAAGCACTCGACCTCCGATCCGGGACAGGACGACCTCATGCCGCGCGCGGATTCGGCCATCGCCCGGAGCCGGCGATGACCGTCCCGCCATCGCCCATGCGGCATCGCCAGCCGTCCGACGACGGCATGACCCGCGTCGAGCTGACGTGGATCGAGAAGCGGATTGAGCACTGGATCAGGTTCGGCCGCGTCGCTTTGGACGAGATCGTTGACCGCCGCCGCCGCATCGTTCGCTTCCACCCCGGCGCGATCTTCGCGTTCGTCCGCTGGGCGGCGAACGACTACGGCACAGTTAACTCGCGCATCGACATCGTGCGCGCGGTCGGCGCCGGCGAGCCGTTCACGACGCTCCCGTTCGTGCGGCCAGGCGGCGACATCCTGCTCAAGATCGAGGGCTGGCCCAAGGTCAGCCAAGTGCTCGCCGCAATCGACGCGACCGAGGCGGCCGGCGTCGATCCGTGCGACGCCGCGCCGGATCATTGGCGGCACGTCCACAACCGCATCGCAGCCGGACAGGCCCCGCGCCCCTATACGATGGAACGCCATCGCGCGTGGCTCAAACGCCGGGAGATCGAGCGATGACCCGCCGTGGATGGGCCATTGCTACGGCCTCCGCCGCGTCGCTGTTCAGCGCGTCGTTCCTCGCCGTGGCGGTGTTCGATCCGCTCCCGCGCGTCGTCTGGAACGCCAGCGCGAGCGCGCCGATCGGGCTCTATCGGATAGAGCCGTTGCACGATCCGCCGCTCGGCGCACTGGTCGCTGTGATGCCGCCACCGGCGCTGGCGCGCTGGCTGGCGGAGCGCGGCTATCTCGGTGAGCGCGTGCCGCTGTTGAAGCATGTCGCGGCGCGGCCGGGCCAGATCGTGTGCCGCATCAACGCAGTAGTGAGCATCGATGGGCGGCTCGTCGTCGTCGCCCGGCAGCGTGACGGCCGGGGCCGCCCGCTGCCGGTCTGGCAAGGCTGCCGCACGCTGCGCGCCGGCGAGCTGCTGATGCTCAATCCCGATCACGCCGACAGCATGGACGGCCGCTATTTCGGGCCGCTGCCGGCCTCGACCGTGCTCGGCCGCGCCATCCCGATCCTCACCCGCGATACACCCGACGCGCCGCTCACCTGGCGCTGACCCGCTTTTCAACTGCCAACCCAAAGGAGATCATCATGCAGATCGGCAGCTTCTTCCGCACCGCCAAGGGATACGAGGGCATCATCGAGACCGCCACGCTCGACATCCGTATCTCCATCGTTCCAGCCGATCCGAGCGATGCCGACAAGGCGCCCGATTGGCGCATCCATCGCGGCGACAGCGACGAAGGGCCGGAGATCGGCGCTGGCTGGAATGAAAGCGGCGAGCGCGCCGGAGACTACGTCTCGCTGCGCATCGACGATCCCAGCTTTCCCCAGCCGATCCGCGCCGCCCTGTTCCAGAACGGCAATGACAAGTCGGCATGGTCGCTGCGCTGGAACCGCCAGCCCAAGTCACGCGAGCAGGATTGAGCCCGTGCGCTTCGCTATCATCCCTTTGTTCGCGGATGGGCCGTCTCATCCCTCCGTCCCGCTCGGTCGTAGGCCGGCCGGGGCGCGCAGCGCAGGTCAAGGGCGGCCAAAGGCCGGCGCTCCGCGCGCACCCTTTACCGCAGCGAGCACGCTGGCAGGCTGGCGGCGGCGCGGAGTCGGATCGACGGTCGTGGTTGCCGTCGTCCTGCTGTCCGGCGGCGCTGTGTCTGCCCCGGCGATGGCACAGGATATGCCGGCCACGCGATCGGCGGCCGTCCATCCTTGTGCCGGTCATGTCGCCGAGGCCGGGCGGCGGTTTGGCATCCCCGAGGCTTGGATTTGGGCGGTGATGCGCGTCGAGAGCGGCGGCAATGCCCGCGCCGTGTCGCGCGCCGGGGCGTTGGGCTTGATGCAGATCATGCCCGCGACTTGGGCGGGCCTGCGCACCCGTTACGGCCTCGGCCCCGATCCGTTCGACGTGCGCGACAACATCATGGCGGGTGCGGCTTATCTGCGCGAGATGCACGACCGCTACGGCAACGCGAGCGCGATGCTGGCGGCCTATAATGCGGGACCGGGCCGCTACGACGACTTCGTGTCGCGCGGCCGACCACTGCCGCCCGAGACGGTCGGTTATCTGGCCCAGCTCGCACCGATCACGGGCGCATCGGGCGCGGTGGAAGTAGCGGCCACTGTCGCGCCTGATCCCTTCGCATGGCGTCGTGCGGCGCTGTTCGTCCGCACCGCCAGCGCCGCTTCGGAAGCTGTCGCCGGGCAGTCGGGCGGCGAAGAAGCCGCGTCCGAGCTGCCAACAGACCGGCCGACATCGGGCGGCGTTCGCGCTACCGATCCGTCCGCCAATGAGTCACGCGACACGCTGTTCGTGTCCCGCGCCCGCGCGGGTCGACCGCAATGATCGGCCTGTCGCCCCCTTCATCTTTCCGAAGCAGTAAGAGCGCTGGGGAGGAGGAAAACGGCAGGGATAGACGAGGGCAAGATATAAGCAGCGCCCCGTTCAGCCGAAAAGCCGAGGCTTTTCCGTGGCTTCACGCGGGGGCGTCGGTCGGCGCGCGTGCCGCGCGGAGGGTAAAAGCCAGCAAAAACAAAGCCTCGAATGGCACCACAGGCGATTTTCGGCCGAAAGCGGCCCGGCCGTGAGTGAGGACAGCGAGTTCCGCGTCCGGCCGGGCAAGGCCAGGCGCAGCAAGGCGCAGGGCCGCAATGCGCGCGGCCTCGTCGCCGAGGTGCTGCGCGTTGCCGCGATCCACAGTGGCGGCCGGCGCGGCGGCGCCAGCGGCGCGCGCCGGGGTGCGCAATCGACCTTCGGCCGAGGACGCACCGCCTTCGCCCGCAGTCGCCTGTTCGGCTCGGGCCGGCGCGTCATGGTCAAGATGCTCCCCGTGACCACCCGCGGCCGGGGTGGCCGGCGCTCGGCGCCGCTGTCCGCGCACGTCGCTTATTTGAAGCGCGAAGGCGTCACCCGCGACGGCTCGCCGACCCGGATGTTCGACGCGGCCGGCGACAACGCCGACGATCGCGGTTTCACCGAGCGGTGCAAGGATGACCGGCACCATTTCAGGGTCATCGTGTCGCCCGAGGACGCCGCCGACCTGACCGACCTGCGCGAATACACCCGCGACCTCGTGCGCCAGATGGAGGCGGACCTGGGGACGCGGCTCGATTGGGTCGCGGTCGATCATTGGAACACCGACAATCCGCACGTCCACTTGCTCGTGCGCGGCGTCACCGATACCGGCGCCGATCTCGTCATCTCCCGCGACTACATCAGCCACAACCTCCGCTCGCGCGCGCAAGACCTGGCCTTCGCCGAGCTTGGGCCGAAGCCCGAGCATGAGGTGCAGCGCGCGCTCGACCGCGAGGTGACGGCGGAACGCTGGACCCGGCTCGATTCCGAGATCCAGCGCACCGCCGACGAGCTGGGCGTGATCGACCTGCGCCCCGAGCGCCCCGGTCCCGACGACCCGCGGCTCCGCCGGTTGATGATTGGTCGGTTGCAGCATCTGGAGACGATGGGGCTCGCAACCGAAGGCGATCCGGGCCAATGGGCGGTGGCCGAGGGCGCAGCGGGGAAGCTGCGCGAGCTGGCCGCGCGCGGCGACATCATCAGAACGATCGGCCGGGCGCTGAACGATCGCGGCGACGATCGTCCGCTCGACAGCTACGCCGTCGTGAGCGGCGCACCTGAGAAGCCGATCACCGGCCGGCTGATCGACAAAGGTTTGCACGACGAGCTGACCGGCACGGCCTATGCCGTGATCGATGGCACTGACGGGCGCACTCACCATGTCCGGCTGCCCGGCATCGAAGCGCTGGAGCAAAGCGCCAAGCTAGGCGGCATCGTCGAGTTGCGCGCGGTAGGGCGGCCTGGCGAGGAGAAGCCGACGCTTATCCTTGCAACGCGGTCCGACCTCGACCTCGCAGCACAGGTGAAAGCGCCCGGCGCGACCTGGCTCGACCATCGGCTGATCGAGCGCGGCGCCGGCGTCGCAGACGGCGGGTTTGGCGCCGAGGTGCGGCGCGCCATGGACGCGCGCACCGACCATCTCGTCAAGGAAGGGCTGGCCCGCCGCTTCGGCGAGCGGACGGTGTTCGAGCGCGGGATGCTCGACACGCTCCGCAAGCGCGAGCTCGACGCGGTTGGCGCGAAGATCGCGGGCGAGACCGGGCTTGCCTATCGCCCGGCATCGTCCGGCGAGAAGATCGCCGGCGTCGTGCGCCAACGCCTCGCGCTCGCATCAGGCCGCTTCGCCATGATCGACGACGGGCTCGGCTTCGGGCTCGTGCCGTGGGCCAGCACCCTCGAACAGCAGCTCGGCCGTCAGGTGTCCGGCGTCGTCCGGGCCGGCGGCGGCATCGACTGGACGCTTGGCCGCAAGCGCGGCCTCGGCATCTGAAAAAAGGAGACATTCATGTCCGCAACCAAAATCCTTTGGGGCCAGATCATCATCGTGTTTCTTATAGTGCTCGCCGGGGTGTGGGGCGCGACGCAATGGACCGCCGCCGCGCTGGCCTATCAGCCCGAGCTGGGGCCGCCGTGGTTCGAGGCGTTCGGCTGGCGGGTTTATCCGCCGCCCGCTTTCTTCTGGTGGTGGTTCAGCTTCGACGCCTATGCGCCCCGCATATTCCTGACGGGCGCCTATATCGCTGCGTCCGGCGGGTTCGCGTCGATTGCGGTCGCCATCAGCATGTCGGTGTGGCGCGCGCGCGAGCTGAAGAACGCCGAGACCTATGGCTCGGCTCGCTGGGCGAGCGAGCGGGAGGTGCGCGCGGCCGGGCTGCTCGGGCCGAACGGCGTCGTGCTCGGCAAGCTCGCCCGCGACTATCTCCGCCACGACGGACCCGAGCATGTGCTGTGCTTCGCGCCGACCCGTTCGGGCAAAGGCGTCGGACTGGTCGTGCCGTCGCTGCTGACCTGGCCGGCGTCCGCGATCGTCCACGACATCAAGGGGGAGAATTGGACGCTGACGGCGGGCTTTCGCGCCCGGCACGGCCGCGTGCTGCTATTCGATCCGACCAACGGGGAATCGGCCGCCTACAATCCGCTGCTGGAGGTGCGGCGCGGCCAATGGGAAGTGCGCGACGTGCAGAATGTAGCGGACGTGCTGGTCGATCCCGAAGGGTCGCTGGAGCGTCGGAACCATTGGGAGAAAACCTCCCACTCGCTGCTGGTCGGCGCGATCCTTCACGTCCTCTATGCCGAGGCCGATAAGACCCTAGCCGGCGTCGCCGGATTCCTCTCTGACCCGGCGCGCACGATCGAGCAGACGCTGGCCGCGATGATGGCGACGCCACACCTTGGCGAAGCGGGCGTTCATCCTGTCGTCGCCAGCGCCGCGCGCGAGCTGCTGAACAAGTCTGACAACGAGCGATCGGGCGTGCTCAGCACGGCGATGTCATTCCTCGGTCTCTACCGCGATCCCGTCGTGGCGCAGGTCACGCGAGCCTGCCAGTGGCGCATATCGGATCTGGTCGAGGGCGATCGGCCGGCAACGCTGTATCTGGTCGTGCCGCCCAGCGACATATCCCGCACCAAGCCGCTGATCCGCCTCATCCTCAACCAGATCGGACGCCGGCTGACCGAGGAACTGACCCCGAAGGGCAACCGCCATCGCGTGCTGCTGATGCTCGACGAGTTTCCCGCGCTCGGCCGACTCGACTTCTTCGAGTCCGCCCTGGCGTTCATGGCGGGCTACGGGCTCAAGGCGTTCCTGATCGCGCAGTCGCTCAACCAGATCGAGAAGGCTTATGGCCCGAACAACGCGATCCTCGACAACTGCCATGTCCGCGTGAGCTTCGCTACCAACGACGAGCGCACCGCCAAGCGGGTGTCCGATGCGCTCGGCACGGCGACCGAAATGCGGGCAATGAAGAACTATGCCGGGCATCGCCTGTCGCCGTGGCTCGGGCATTTGATGGTGTCGCGGTCCGAGACCGCCCGCCAGCTCCTCACCCCCGGCGAGGTGATGCAGCTCCCACCGGACGACGAGATCGTCATGGTCGCGGGCGTTCATCCGATCCGCGCGAAGAAGGCGCGCTACTATCAGGATCGCCGCCTGTCCGAGCGGATTGCGCCGGCGCCCGCGCCGCAGGCGGCCAAGGTCAGGCCCGACGATTGGACCGGGCGGCAGGCATCCGCCGATCCGAAGCAGGTCGCGCGCATCGTCCGTGACGCGGAGGACGCGGCCAATGGTGGGCTGCGCCGCGAGCCCGAGTTGCCTGAGCATGTCGCAATCGCGCCCGAGACCCCGCCGCCGCCGGCCCAGGAGTTCGCGATCGTCGACGACGAGCAGGACGACGCGGCCCGGCAAGCGGCGGTGCGTCGCCGGATGCAGGGGCTCGCTCGGCAGGCGTCGCTCGATCCGAGCGACGGTATCGACCTGTAGGGGACAATCATGCGTCTCAGGCTCAACGTCTATTTCCCACCCGCGCTCGCGAAGCAGGTCGACGAGTTGGCGATCCGCCGACGCATTTCGCGATCCGCGATCGTGGAGGCGGCTGTGGCGTCTTACCTTTCGCCGGACGGCGCCGACCGGATGGAGGCGGCGTTCGCGCGCAGGCTTGATCGCCTGTCGCGCCAAGTCCAGCGGCTTGAGCGCAACACCGGCCTGACGACAGAAGCGCTGAGCCTGTTCGTCCGGTTCTGGCTGTCCGTGACGCCGCCACTTCCTGATGAGGATCAGGCGGCGGCGCAGGTCAAAGGCCGCAAGCGCTACGAGGGCTTCATCGAGACGCTCGGCCGGCGCTTCGCCAGCGGCAAGACCTTGCTGGACGAGATACCGGAAGATGTCTGGCCCCGCCCGACCTCGTCCGAATCGGACTGAATTGCCGCGCCGATCATGATGTAGCGGAAAGCCGCTTCCGCCCCCGACATCGTATCTGCCGCCCCCTCTACTACGCCGGCAACTAGCTGTTGCGAGCCGAGTATTCCTGCGTCTCTTGATGTGCCCCGACAGCCGGGCGGCGGTTCGCCCGGTCCATTGCAGGGGCCAGTCGTTGACCGTCCACCCGATCCGATCCGAGGCAAAATCACGCGGCGCGCGGATGCTGCGCACCGCGCTCGGGCCGTCGATCGCGGGCTGGCTCGACGACCCCGCCGTTATCGAAGTGATGCTCAACCCGGACGGACGGCTGTGGTTGGACCGGCTCGGCGAGGGGATCAGCGATACGGGCGAACTGTTGAGCGCTGCCGACGGCGAGCGCATTGTCCGCCTGGTCGCTCATCATGTCGGCGTCGAGGTTCACGCCCGATCCCCGCGCGTCTCGGCCGAGCTGCCCGAAGGCGGCGAGCGGTTCGAGGGTCTGTTGCCGCCCGTCGTCGCAGCGCCGGCCTTCGCAATCCGAAAGCCCGCCGTCGCCGTGTTCACTCTCGACCAATATGCGCAGGCCGGCATCATGTCGGCGGCCGAAGCCGAGGCGTTGCGCCACGGCGTCGAGAGCCGCGCCAACATCCTCGTCGCGGGCGGCACCGGCGCGGGCAAGACCACGTTGGTCAACGCGCTATTGGCGGAAGTCGCCAAGACCACCGACCGCATCGTCCTGATCGAAGATACGCGCGAGCTGCAATGCGCCGCGCCTAACCTCGTCGCCATGCGGACCAAGGATGGCGTGGTGTCGCTGTCCGAGCTGGTCCGCTCGTCGCTGCGCCTGCGCCCCGACCGCATCCCCATCGGCGAGGTGCGCGGCGCCGAGGCGCTCGACCTCATCAAAGCCTGGGGCACCGGCCATCCCGGCGGGGTCGGCACGATCCACGCAGGCACGGCGCTCGGCGCGCTGCGCCGCATGGAACAGCTCATCCAAGAGGCCGTCGTGACGGTCCCGCGCGCGCTGATCGCCGAGACGATCGACCTGATCGCCGTGCTGGTCCGCGACGCGCACGGGCGCCGGCTGACCGAGTTGGCCCGCGTCGACGGGCTCGACCCCGCCACCGGCGATTACCGCCTCGCACCGTTTACCACCCCCCAACCCGGAGACCTGTCATGATCCATGCCCTTCGGCATGGCGCGCGCCGCGCCATGCTTACCGCCACCGCCAGCGTGATCGCGCTGACCTTCGCTGTTCCGGCCTATGCCG
>Ga0070667_100000198_pt1 | contig 71378 bp, 72 predicted proteins | sample KBSS33metaG_FD_64659 | JGI IMG/M metagenome (GOLD analysis project Ga0070667, IMG submission 64659) | Switchgrass rhizosphere microbial communities from Kellogg Biological Station, Michigan, USA - KBS S3-3 metaG | ecosystem: Host-associated > Plants > Roots > Rhizosphere > Soil ...
CCATACGCAGCACGCCGTGCGCCGCCGGGTGCTGGGGCCCGAAGTTGATCGTGTAGTTGGTGATGACCTCGTCGCCGGTGGTGGGCGAGGCCTCGAGCTGCATGCTCATGGTCAGCTTCCTTCGGGCGCGGGGCCGGCGCCTTGCTTATCGCTCGCGCCGCCGTCGGGGCCGCGATCGGGCCGCGAGGCGGTGGGATCGGGCGCACCCGGCTCCTTGGTGCCGGTTGTCACGGGTGCAGGATCGCCCTGCCCCTGCCCGGCCACGGTGGCATCCTTGGCGGCGGGTGCGACCGGTTCGGCGGCCTTCGCGTCGGTCTTCTCGTTCGAGCCGGTCTGCTTGGGGCTCTCAGTCGTCTTGGGCTCGGCGACCGGCGGCGGCGCGGACGCCTTCTCCGCGGCCTTCTCGTCGCCCGGCAGCACGTAGTCGGCGCCTTCCCAAGGGCTCATGAAGTCGAAGCTGCGCAGGTCCTGCGCCAGCTTCACCGGCTCATAGACGACGCGCTTGTCCTCCTCGGAGTAGCGCAGCTCGGTATAGCCGGTGAGCGGGAAGTCCTTGCGGAACGGATGGCCCTCGAACCCGTAGTCGGTCAGGATGCGGCGAAGGTCCGGGTTGCCGGCGAAGATCACGCCGTACATGTCGAACACCTCGCGCTCGAGCCAGCCGGCGACCGGCCACAGCGTGGTGACGGTAGGCACCGGCGTGTTCTCGGCAGCAGTCACCTTGACGATGATGCGATGGTTCTTCGTCAGCGACAGCAGCATGTAGACGACTTCGAACCGCTCGGGCCGCGAAGGGTAGTCGACCCCGGCGATCTCCATCAGTTGCTGATAGCCGTGCGCGTCACGCAATGTGCGCAGCGCCTGCTCGATGCCGTCGCGCGCCACGGTGAGCACGACTTCGCCGTACTCCTCCCTGGCTGCGAGCACGAGCGAGCCGAGTGCGCCCGTCAGCGTGTCGAGCACGCCCTCGTTCGAGGCGATCTTGGGAGCGGAGTGGAGAACAGTCATTGCTTCGCCCTCACCGCTCCACCGTGCCCACGCGGCGGATCTTACGCTGCAGCTGCATCACGCCATAGAGCAGCGCTTCCGCGGTCGGCGGGCAGCCGGGCACGTAGATGTCGACCGGCACGATCCGGTCGCAACCGCGCACGACGCTGTAGCTGTAGTGGTAGTAGCCGCCGCCGTTCGCGCACGATCCCATCGAGATCACGTACTTGGGCTCCGACATCTGGTCGTAGACCTTGCGCAGCGCCGGGGCCATCTTGTTGCACAGCGTGCCGGCCACGATCATCACGTCCGACTGGCGCGGAGACGCGCGCGGCGCGACGCCGAAGCGTTCCATGTCGTAGCGCGGCATGTTCACGTGGATCATCTCGACTGCGCAGCATGCAAGGCCGAATGTCATCCACCACAGCGAGCCGGTACGGGCCCACTGGAACAGCTCTTCGGTCGTGGTGACCAGGAAGCCCTTGTCGGAAACCTCCTGGTTCAGGTCCTTGAAGAACGCTTGGTCGGGCGCGATCTGGCTCTCGGCCGGATGCGCCGGGCTGCCCGAGATCGGGCGCCCCGAGGCATCGACGATGATATTGGCGGCAGGGTTCACGGCGGTGCTCATTCCCAGTCCAGCGCCCCCTTCTTCCACGCATAGGCAAGGCCGATCGCCAGTTCGCCGAGGAAGACCATCATCGTCGCCCAGCCGGCCCAGCCGGTGAACTTCAGCGAGACCGCCCAAGGGAACAGGAACGCGGCTTCGAGGTCGAAAACGATGAACAGGATGGCGACCAGATAGAAGCGCACGTCGAACTGGCTGCGCGGATCTTCGAAGGCGGGAAAGCCGCACTCGTACTCGCTGTTCTTGTCCGCGTTGGGCTGGTGCGTGCCGGTCAGCCGTGCCACGCCCATCGGCAGGAACACGATGACTGACGACAGCGCCAGGGCCACCACCAGGAAGATCAGGATCGGCAGGTATTGTGACAGGTCAGTCAAGGTCTGAAGCCTTCGGTCCGTGTGCGCGGCAGTGCCGGACTCGTCGCGATGCGCAATCCGGTCGTTGGGCGCGCTCTTAGGCCCTCCCACCAGCCATCGCAAGGTGTCCGGGCCGAATATTCGGCCGTTCTTCATTGCATTGCAACACACGAAGCGCGGTCGATCGCATTTTGCCGGTGCGGCTTGCTACCGGACCGCAGCCGGCCTCGCTTTGCGGGACTCGCATTCCAAATACGCCATGCCCATATCGGCATGGTCAATCCAGCGATTGGAGAAGGTTAGCGGCAGCACCTGCAATGATGGCCGCCGCCCGACCCGCTCCGTCATTGCATTCGGTGCATCGCAACATTATCGCGCGGCCAATAGAACCCGCATTCGACTGAAAGGCGTCCGCCATGGCCCAGATTTCGGCTTCCGATCCCATCGTTATCCTGTCCTACGCCCGGACGCCGATGGGCGGCCTGTCCGGTGTCTTCGCCGAAGTCTCGGCCACCGATCTCGGCGCCACGGCGGTCAAGGCCGCAGTCGAGCGCGCGGGCGTCTCTGGCGAGGACATCGAGCGCATCTACATGGGCTGCGTGCTGCCGGCCGGCCTCGGCCAGGCCCCGGCTCGCCAGGCCGCGCTCAAGGCCGGCCTGCCAAAATCGGTGCAGGCGACCACCGTCAACAAGGTCTGCGGATCGGGTATGCAGACGGTGATCATGGCCGCCGAGGCGCTGGCTGCAGGCAGCATCGACACGGCCATCGCGGGCGGCATGGAATCGATGACCAATGCGCCTTACCTGACCAAGAAGCATCGCGGCGGCGCCCGCGCCGGCCACGACACGCTGTACGATCACATGTTCCTCGACGGCCTCGAGGACGCCTACGACGGCAGTTCGATGGGCGCTTTCGCACAGGCGGTGGCCGATGACTACCAGCTGACCCGCGAAGCGCAGGATGGCTACACGATCGAGTCCTTGCGCCGGGCGCAGGCGGCGATCACCTCGGGCGCTTTCGCTGACGAGATCGTGCCCGTGACGGTCAAGACACGCAAGGGCGACCTCGTGGTCGACACCGACGAGCAGCCCGGCAAGGGCAATCCCGACAAGATCCCGAGGCTCAAGCCCGCCTTCAGCAAGGACGGCACTATAACCGCGGCGAGTTCCAGCTCGATCTCGGACGGTGCCGCAGCCGTGGTGATGGCGCGCCGGAGCACCGCCGAGGCCAAGGGCCTGAAGCCGGTCGCTACCGTGGTCGCGGTTGCCGCCCATGCCCACGAGCCCAGCAAGTTCCCGACCACGCCGATATTCGGCATCCAGAAGCTGCTCGACAAGGCCGGCTGGACGATCGACGAAGTAGACCTGTTCGAAGTCAACGAGGCTTTCGCTTGCGTCGCCATGGTCACCATGCGCGACCTGGGCATCCCGCACGACAAGATCAACGTTCACGGCGGCGCCACCGCGCTCGGCCACCCGATCGGAGCCTCGGGCACCCGCATCATCGTCACGCTGATCAACGCGTTGAAGGCAAAGGGCCTTAAGAAAGGCGTGGCCAGCCTCTGCATCGGCGGTGGCGAAGCGACGGCGGTAGCGATCGAACTCGCCTGAGCCTACGACCTGACCAACATGAAGACCTCCGCCCTCACCGGCGGGGGTTTTTCGTTGGCTCAGATGATCAGGGCTGGCCCGTGCCCCACAGCTCATCCTGGCGCACGAAGCCCTTGTGGCCGTCGGCGTCGAAGGGGCACCAGCCGTCCTTGCACTCGCCGAGGAGGCCGACGACGCCCGGTTCGACGCGCCAGAGCATGCGTGAGGCGCCGTCCGGTTCGGCGTGGATCTCGACGAGGTCGCCCTTTCCTGCCTTGATCATGCCGGCTCGCTGGCGCGAGAGGAGCAGGTCGCGCATCCAGCCCTTGGTCCCGTCCGGGTCTTCGACCAGACGCCACGGTCCTTCTCGGCGCAGCACGCGGACCGGCAGGTGCGGACGGCGGTATACCCAGTCGATCCTGTAAGAATCGCCCGGTCCCACTCGCAAATTGGCGATCTCCGCATCGACCGAAGCCCAGTAAGGCACCTTGTCGTCGTCGGCCGCCAACGCCGGCGTCGTGAGCATTGGGGAAAGCAGGGCAAGCGCGCATAGCAGGCGCGGCAGGAATCCGGAACGTCGCATAGCAGGTCCATACCGTGGCTGATGCGCGGGCTTCAAGGCTGCTTGACCGCGACCCTGTGGACGGCCTAGCGCGGCGCGCGATGGCCCAGCATGTCGAGACCGCCCGCCGCATCCCGCCCCGTCCGCGCGTGATCGTGACGCGCCGGCTGATGCCCCAGGTCGAGGCGCGGATGGCGGACTTGTTTGACGTCATTCTCAACCCCGACGACATTCCCTACAGCCGTGAACAACTCGCCGCTGCGATACGCGACTGCGACGTGCTGGTCCCGACGGTCACCGACGCGATCGACGCCGCGCTTATCGAGCAGGCGGGCGAGCGCCTCGGCATGATCGCCAGCTTCGGCGCCGGCACCGAGCATATCGACGTTGCTGCGGCGCGCGCGCACGGCATCATGGTAACGAACACGCCCGGCGTCTTCACCGACGACACCGCCGACCTGACGCTCGCACTCATCATCCTGATCTTGCGCCGCTTCAGCGAGAACATGAAATCGCTGCGGGAAGGCCAATGGTCCGGCTGGGGCCCTTCGGTGATGCTCGGCCACTCGCTCGGCGGCAAGGTGCTGGGGATCGTCGGCATGGGCCGGATCGGCCAGGCTGTAGCACACCGCGCCCGCGCCTTCGGGATGGAGATCCGCTATCACAACCGCCACCGGCTTCCCGCAGCGGTCGAGAACATGCTGGCCGCCCGCTACGAGCCCGACCTCGACACGCTGATGGCCGAGGCAGACATCGTCTCGCTGCATTGCCCCGCCGGCCCCGCCACCGTCCACCTGATCGACGCGCGGCGTATCGCTTTGATGAAGCCGTCCGCCGCGATCGTGAACACCGGCCGCGGGCAGGTCATCGACGAGGAAGCGCTGATCGCGGCGCTGGCCGAAAGGCGCATTGCCGGTGCCGGCCTCGACGTCTTCGCGCGCGAGCCGCAGGTCGATCCGCGCTTGTTCGCCCTGCCTGGCCTCGTCGCCATGCCGCACCTCGGCAGTGCGACGTACGAGGGGCGCGGCGCCGCCGGCGAGCGGATCATCGCCAACATCCGCTTCTGGGTCGACGGGCACCGTCCGCCCGACATGGTTATCCCCGACCTGCCCTGAACCACGCAAATGCTTGTCGTGCCGGCGCTTCGTGCTTTAACGGTGCTGCAAGGGCATCGGGGGCTCACGGGATGGGATTGCAGGTGATGAACAGGCCGATAGTGCCGCGGCTGCTGCCGGGCCTGACCGCCGCGAGCTTCGCGGCAGTGCTGCCCCTTCCGGCGTTGGCACAGGACGGCCGCCTCGACGCTGCCGACCCCGGCGACACTGCCTGGGTGCTGGCTGCCAACCTGGTCGCCTTGCTCGCGGTCACCCCTGGTCTCGCGCTGTTCCATGCCGGACGCGTGCGGGCCGGCAACGCCGTATCGGCAACGTTGCAGGTGGTGGCCGTCGCTGCGCTGGTCTCATTGCTATGGATCGTTGCCGGCTACACCGTCGCGTTCGGCGAGGTCGCAGGCGGATGGATCGGCAGCGGCAACGCCTGGATGCTGATCCAGCTCGGCAACGTGCGCGACGGCACCGGTGTGCCCGAGAGCGCCTACGCCTTGTTCCAGGCCAGCTTCGCGCTGCTCGCGCCCGCTCTGATGACCGGCGCCTGGGCCGGTCGGGCGCGGTTCGGCTGGGTGCTCGGGTTTACCGGTCTGTGGAGCCTCGTGGTCTATGCGCCGGTGGCGCACTGGCTCTGGGGCGGGGGCTGGCTCTCGGCGGCTGTCGGCACACAGGACTGGGCCGGTGGCATCGTCGTCCACCTCACCGCCGGTGTTTCGGCGCTGGTCGTGGCCGTCATGCTCGGGGCCCGGCGAGACCGCACGCGTGGGCCGGTGCTGGCCCACGGGCCGGTCTTGGCGCTGGCCGGCGCTGCACTGATCTGGCTCGGCGCGCTGGCGCAATCGGGCGGCTATGCCATGGCCGCGAGCGACGACGCCGCCGCCGCGATGATCTCAACCCACGCCGCCGCCGCGAGCGCCGGGCTGGTCTGGCTGCTGCTCGATAGCCTGCGCGGCGGTGCGCCCACGCTCGCCGGCTTCGCCACCGGCGTGGTCGCGGGCCTGGCCACGGTGAGCGCGGCCGCCGGCTTCGTCTCGCCCGGCGCTGCGGTGCTGCTCGGCGCGCTGGGCGCCCTTGGCTGCCGCCCGGCATTGAGCTTCGTACGCGACCGGTTGGGCATCGACGACACGCTCGGCGTGTTCGCCGTCCACGGCATCGGCGGACTTGTCGGCGCAGTGCTGGTCGCACCCTTCATGGCGCAGGCATTGGGCGGCGTGGGTTACGGTTCGGGCAGCAATGCCGTGGCGCAGACCGTCGCACAACTGATCGGCGTGGGCGTTGTGGTGGTGTGGTCGGCCGTGGCGACGCTGATCCTGGCGGTGATGACCTCGGTGCTGTTCGCGATGCGCGTCTCGGAAGAGAGCGAGCGCGCGGGGCTCGACGCCGCCGCGCATGGCGAGCGCAGCTGGGACCTCGATTGACCCCGTCGAGGCGCTTCGCATGAACCGATTGTCCCGCTCGCTCGGCACCCCGCTGCGGCGCAGCTTCAATGGCGGCGGCCGCGCGCCTCGCCGCGAGTTCATCGCTTTCGTGGTGGTCTCGCAAGCACCGGTCGCCCTGGCCGACTGGCTCGGCAGTGCCTTCCTCGATCCGCCCGCGCGGAGCTGGCTGATGTTCGCAGTGCAGGCGCTGGTCTTCGTTCCGCTACCCGCCCTGATGGTGCGTCGGCTGCACGACATGGGCCTGAGCGGTCGGTGGAGCTGGCTGCTGCTGCCACTGGCCATCCGCTATTTCACGGTCGCGCTGCTCGGCCTGCTGGACGGCGAGACGCTGCGCGCGCCGGCGGAATGGATGCTGTCGTGGGTCGAGTGGCTGCTCTACCTGCCCGCCTTCGCGCTCTATATGGCGCTGCTCGCAGGGCCGGCCCGCAATGCGGCCGTTCGCTTCGGACCAAACCCGCGACCCGATGCGACAGACCCAGCGCCCGGCGTGGCCGAGCCCGCGCCGGACGCCTGAGGCGCTTTGAGCTGCCTCAGTCGCCAGTAAGGATACGGTCCACCAGTTCCTTGACCGTCGGCGTGAAGCCGTTGGAATAGAACGGGTCCTGCTTGAACTTGTAAGCCGCGTGCCCGGCGAACATCAGGTTCTCCTCGACCGGCCCGCCATGGGCGATGTCCTGCAGCGTCTTCTGGATGCAGAAGCTGCGCGGATCGGCGAGGCGGCCGGTGGTGTAGTCGTCGTGATCCTTCCACGAGGAGAACCCGCAGTGCGACAGGCAGCCCATGCAGTCAGCCTGGTCCTGCCGTATCTCGTCGCGCTCGGCCGGGCTGACGAAGATGATCGTGTCGTCGGGCGTGCGCAGGCCATCGGTGTGGCCTTGCGCCGTCCAGGTCCGCGCACGTTCGAGGTCGCGCGGGGCGACCCAGAAGTTCTTGCCCTTGACGCCCACGTCGAGCCGCACGGTGTGCTCACCCGCCTCGACCTTCGAGTAGGGAATCTGCCGCTCGGAGCGCGCTTCCAGGTTGCGCAGGAAGGGATTGCGCACGGCTGACGAATAGAACCCGGTCGGCGAGAAGCGGTGGAGCAGCACGTCGCCCGGTTCGAGCGTACGCAGCGATTCTTTCCACTCCTGCGGGATCGGGCTCTCGTGCGTGAGGAGCGGCCGCGTGCCGTACTGGAACGCGATCGTGCCCAGTTCGGGATTGTCGATCCAGTCGTTCCAGTCGCGCAAGTACCATACGCCGCCGGCCATCACGATCGGCACGTTGTCGGCGATGCCCTCGGCGCGCATCGTCTCGCGCAGCGCCTTGACGCGGGGGTACGGGTCCTCGGGCTTGAGCGGATCTTCGGCATTCGACAGGCCGTTGTGGCCGCCCGCCAGCCACGGGTCCTCGTATACGACCGCAGCCATGAGATCGGCGACCTTGTGGTAGGCGCGCTTCCACAGCGCGCGGAACGCGCGGGCAGAGCTGACGATCGGCAGGTAGCTGACATTGAAGCGCGCGGCGATCTCGGACAGCTTGTAGGGCATGCCCGCGCCGCAAGTGACGCCGGTGACCATGCCCTTGGTCTTCTCCAGGACGCCCTCCAGGACTTGCTGGGCGCCGCCCATCTCCCACAGCACGTTGATGTTGATCGCGCCCTTGCCGCTGGCGATCTCGTAGGCGCGACGCACCTGCTCGACGGCGCCGTCGATGGCGTACTTGATCAGCTCCTCGTGCCGTTCCTTGCGAGTCAGCGCATTGTAGATCTGGGGCACGATCTTGCCTTCGGCGTCGTAGCTGTCGGCGTTGACCGCGCTCACCGTGCCGATGCCGCCCGCAGCGGCCCATGCGCCGGAGCTCATGTGATTGGTCGCCGATACGCCCTTGCCGCCCTCGACCAACGGCCAGACCTCGCGGCCTCCGTAGATGATCGGCTTCAGTCCCTTGAAATTCATCGTCTTCGTCGTCTTTCCCATGGGCGATCCGCCCGGCCCCGGAACCTATGGATTGGCTGCCGGCGCATCGCCAGACACGCGGCACGGCCTGATCTGCTCTGGCGCCGGCCGCGACCCAGCAACCTCGAATTGCGCATAATAGCCCTGCAGCTCCGGCTTACGCACAAATTCCGTCAAACGAAAGCCCAGCGACGCCAATTCGCAGAACAGCAGCGCGGGGGGTATGCCGTGCGCGTCGGCAGGCCGGTCGACATCGACCACGATGACCCGGCCGCCAGGCCGCAGCGCCGGGCGCAGGCGCCAAAGGAAAGCGTAGGGTTCGGCCACCTCGTGGTACATGTGGACCAGGAAGATGCGGTCGAAGCTGCCGGGCGGCAGGCGCGGATCGTCAGCAGCGCCCAGCTTGATCGAGACGTTCTCCAGCCGCTCGCGCAGCACGCGGGTGCCGAGCCGCTCGTTCGCCGCCGGGTCGATATCCTCGGCGAGGACGCGGCCCTTTGCGCCGACCCGCTGCGCCAGGCGGACGGTGTAGTACCCCTCGCCCGCGCCCAGATCGGCGACGCTCATGCCCGGTTCGATCCGCGCGAGGTCCATGACGACCTTGGCCTCGTTGACGCTGTCGCGCTGAACTTCGGTGGCGGCCATGGCGGCGCTGCGATGCGAGATCGGCCGGTCCGCCGCCGGGAAGGCGCGCGCCGTCTCGACGCGCTTTTCGTTCGCCTCCGGCTTGGCGCAACCGTGGTTCGCCAGCGCGGTCACGAGCGCAAGGGTCAGGACAGGTAGGCGGCGGCGCGGATGCATCGCGCGCGCCTTAGCGACATGCCTGCGACTTGGCAAAAACTCGTGTCGACAGACGGAGCGTAGGGTTAGCCCGAGATTGGCGAAGCACGCCCGCGCGACATCTTAGTCGACATCCTCGACCTCGACCTTTTCGCCGGTCACCCGCTGCGAGAGCGCGGCGGCCATGAACGGGTCGAGGGCGCCGTCGAGCACGTCGTCGGGCGAGGTCGAGACGACCCCGGTGCGCAGGTCCTTCACCTGCTGGTAGGGCTGAAGCACGTAGGAGCGGATCTGGTGCCCCCAGCCGATGTCGCTTTTGCTGGCATGTTCGGCGCTGGCGGCTTCCTCGCGCTTGCGCATCTCTTCCTCGAACAGCCGCGCCTTCAACATGCCCATCGCGATCTCGCGGTTCTTGTGCTGCGAGCGGTCGATCTGGCTGGCGACGACGATCCCGGACGGCTGGTGCGTGATCCGCACGGCCGAATCAGTGGTGTTGACGTGCTGGCCGCCCGCGCCCGAGGCGCGGTAGGTGTCGATCTTCAGGTCGGCCGGATTGATGTCGATCTCGAAGGTATCGTCGATCACCGGATAGACCCACACGCTGGAGAAGCTGGTGTGGCGGCGCGCAGAGCTGTCGTAAGGGCTGATGCGCACCAGGCGGTGGACGCCGCTCTCGGTCTTGGCATAGCCGTAGGCGTTCTCGCCCTTGATCAGCAGCGTGCAACTTTTGATGCCGGCCGCTTCGCCGGCGTGGTAGTCGACCATCTCGACCTTGTAGCCGTGGCGCTCGGCCCAGCGCGTGTACATGCGCTGGAGCATCTCGGCCCAGTCCTGGCTCTCGGTGCCGCCCGCGCCGGCGTGGACTTCGAGGAAGGTATCGTTGGAATCGGCTTCGCCCGAGAGCAGCGCGGTGACCTTGTCCTGGTCTGCCCGCTCGGCCAGCGCGGCGAGCGTCGCCAGGCCCTCGTTCACCGTGTCCTCGTCGTTCTCCATCTCACCCAGCTCGATGAACTCGACGGCGTCGGCCATCTCCTGGCTGATCTGGTTGACGGCGCCGATCGCGGCTTCCAGCCGGCGGCGCTCCTTCATCACGGCTTCCGCCTCCTTGGGCTTGTCCCACAAGGTCGGATCCTCGACGCGCGCGTTGAGCTCGTCGAACCGGCGCAGCGCGCGGTCCCAGTCAAGGAACTTGCGGACGAGAGCGAGCGCCTTCTCGATCCGCGTGATGTGGGCCTGCCCTTCGGCACGCATGACGGTCTGACTCCAGCAGAAAACAAGGTCGCCCCGCTTAGCGGAGCGGATGCGATTGTAAAGCGCGGGCGCGGGAGTTGGTCCGGCCCGCTGCCCCGTTCGCAGGTAGATAGGATAGATCCGGGCGAGCGGCTACTTCGCCAGCTTGCGCACGGCCTCCATCGTCAGCTTGACGTGGTCGCGGTAGTCCAACTCCGAGTGGACGAAGGCGATACGCCCATTCCTGGCGATGACGTAGCTGGTGCGGTCGGTCATGCCGGACGGCATGCCAGGGCGCGACAGCGCGACGTCGTATCCCTTGATCACGGCCGGGCTCGCCGTGGCCACCGCGAACTTGTCGCGGCAGGCCTCGGTCGAGAATTTCTGCAGAGTCGGCAGGTCGTCCGCCGACATGCCGACGACGGTCGCGCCCAGCTTGGCGAAGTCGTCGCTGGCCTCGGCAAAGGCATGTGCTTCCAGGGTGCACCCTTGCGTGAAGGCCTTGGGATAGAAGTAAAGGACCACCGGCCCCTTCTTCAGCGCCTTCCTGAGGTCGAACGTCAACGGCTTGCCGCCCTTCGCGCCCTGGGTGACGAAGGCGGGCGCCTTGGCGCCGACGGGAAGGCTGGCGTGGGCGCTGCCGGCTGAGAGCATCAGCGTGGCCGCGGTCAGCGACGTTATCGCGGAGGCGAGGATTTTGCGCATGGCGGCAGTGTGGCCGGACAGGGCGCGCCTGTCCAGCCGCATGCGCCGGGGCATCTCACTCGATGTAGCCGAGCACCGTGCCCACTTCGCAGGTCTCGCCGGATACGTCGGGCTGCCCTTGCCGGATTGGCCCTTACGACGCGGCGACGCTGACAGGCGATCGGCTGAAACCGGGGAAAAGTTCGTCGCCTCGCGCCGGTCTCTTGAGGGGTGAGCCGGCGCGAGGCGACAGGTGCGACCCGTAAGAGCGTGCCGGGGCTGAACGCGAACATCCGCTCCGGCATCAATCGCGGTGGCTGCCTCGATCTCTTGCGGTATGCCTTGCCTATACACGATCACAAACGATTGAAATGCCACTTTCGACCCAAGTTGAAGTCCTTAGAGAACAAATGCGCCGACGCTCGCCGGCTTGACCACAACCCCGTGCCCGCGCCAAGGCACCCGACACTGACCACCAGCGGAAGAGACCATGCCGATCGCCACGGACCGCCCGCGCCGCAGCGCACTCTACCTGCCGGCCTCCAACGCCAAGGCCATCGCCAAGGCACGCACGCTGCCGTGCGACGTGGTGATCCTCGACCTGGAAGATGCGGTCGCGCCCGAAGCCAAGCGTGACGCGCGAGCAGCAGCCGTGGCCGCCATAGCGGAAGGCGGCTTCGGCAGGCGCGAAGTGGCGATCCGCGCCAATGGGCTCGACACCGAGTGGGGCGCCGAGGACCTTGCCGCCATCGCCGCTTCCGGCGCGGATGCGGTGCTGGTGCCCAAGGTCAACGGCCCGCAGGACGTCCACGCCTGCCAGGCCGCGCTGGCCGGCGCGCCGCCCTCGCTTCAGGTGTGGGCGATGATCGAGACCTGCGCCAGCGTGTTCGCGCTCGAGCCGATCGCGGCAACCGCGGCCTCGACCCGGCTGTCGCTGTGGATCATGGGCACCAACGACCTAGCCAAGGAGATGCGCGCGCAGCTCACGCCGTGCCGCACGCCGTTCCTGCCGTTCCTCTCCGCCGCGGTCGCCGCGGCGCGGGCGCATGGCGTCGCGGTACTCGACGGCGTGTGCAACGAGTTCCGCGATCTCGCCGCCTTCGAGGCCGAGGCGCGCCAGGGCCTGATGTTCGGCTTCGACGGAAAGAGCCTCATCCACCCGGCGCAGATCGATCCGTGCAATGCGGTGTTCTCGCCGAGCGAAGCCGACCTCGCCCGCGCCCGCGCCGTGATCTCCGCTTTCGCGATACCCGAAAACCACGGCAAAGGCGCGATCCAGGTCGACGGCAAGATGGCCGAGCTGCTGCACCTGGAACAGGCGCGGCGCCTGGTCAGCGTGGCGGAGCGGATCAGCGCCGCAGAGTAGCGCCGCAAGCCCCCTCCCCACTCGTGGGGAGTTGGCGGGCCGCAGGCCTGACGGAGGAGGCATGCCGCATCAGGCTGCGTCGCACGCGGACGAAACACCCCTGCACCACCCGCTGCGCGAGTGGTCTCCCTCCCCACCCGATGGAGAGAATCTTATTCCGCTTTCGCCGCTGCCTTCGCGATCACGCCCGGCTCGTTGGCGATCACCTTGAGCACGGCGGTCCAGGCGTCGACGTTCTGCTGCAGCGCCGCCGGGTCGATCTTGTCGAGCGTGTCGTCGGGCGTGTGGTGGAGGTCGAAGTAGCGGGTGCCGTCCTGGCCCAGGTCGATGACGGTGAGCGACTGTGCGCCGATGATCGCCTCCACGTCCGCGCCGCCCTCGGCGCCGCCCTTGTGCGGGACGATTCCCATCGGCCACAGCGCGGCGTTGACCTTTTCGACCAGCGCCTTGTTCTGCTCGGCGCCGGTGTAGCCGACCTGCCAGACGCGGTCGGCGCCGAAGTCGCTCTCCATCGCGATCGCGTGCGGCTCGCTGCCGTGGAGCTTGGCATAGTGGGTGCCGCCGCCGCCCGACAGGCCCATCTCCTCGTTGCCGGACCACAGCACGCGGATGGTGCGCAGCAGCTTGCCATCCTTCTGCGCCGCAAGGGCTGCGGCGGTCACGATCGCGCAGCCGGACGCGTCGTCGATGGCGCCGGTGCCCAGATCCCACGAGTCGAGGTGACAGGCCACGACGATGATCGGCAGCGACGGGTCGCGGCCCGGCAGGTCGGCGATGACGTTGCCCGAGGTCGCGTCGGGGAACGGCTTGCCCATCAGAGTAAGGTCGATCGCCATCGGCTGGCCCCGCGCGGCGGTGCGCGCGATCAGGTCGGCATCGGGGTTGGAGACCGCGCCCGCCGGGATCGGCTTCACGTCCTTGGCGAAGACGGTGACGCCGGTGTGCGGGTTGCGGTGGCTGTCGGTGCCGGCCGAGCGGATGACGACGCCGGCCGCGCCCTTGGTCGAAGCCACGCTCGGTCCCTTGCGCCGCACGTCGCCGTAAGGGCCGTAGCCGGAGCCGTCCTGCGCGGCGCGCATGGCATGGTCGATGAAGGCGACTTTGCCCTTGAGCGAGCCGGCGGGCGCGGCTTCGAGCGCGGCCAGCGTCGGGAAGTAGACTAGCGGCGCCCTCAGCCCGTCCTTGGGCGTCGGCACCGAATAGCCAAGCGCGGTGATCGCCAGCGGCTGCTCGTACGGAGCGGTGAGCTTCGCGCTTTCGGCGCCGCGCTTCCAGGCGAGCGTCTTGAACTCCTCCACCCGCACGTTCTGGAAGCCGAGCGCGGTGAGCTTGGCCGCACCCCAGTCGCGGGCGCGGTCCTCCGCGGCCGAGCCGGCCGGGCGCGGGCCGATCTCGGTGGTGAGGCCCTCGACGATATCCCAGGCGACGCCGGTGCCTGTGACGGGCGTGGCAGCGGCCGGCAGGGCGACGGTAGCGGCGGTGGCAGCAGCGGTGCAAAGGCCGAAGGCGAAAGCGGTTTTCCGGAACTGTGTCATGCTGCGAGTGCTAACCGAGCCCGCCCGCGCTGCCAAGGGGCGTGCGGGCGAGCGACGGGCATGTGGAAAAGCGCGCGCGGTGCGGAGCTGCGGGTTGCACGCTCGCTGGCGCGCCGACAGGAAAGCCCATGCTCCGCTCGCTGTCCCGCACCCAGGCGCTCGTCGCGATCCTCGCGCTGCTGGCGCTGGCGGGATTTTCGCTGACGATCCGCCCCGCACCCGAAGACGCGGCGATCACCGGCGACGGCCGCTATTCCGACGTACGGCTGTACGAGGATATCGCTGGCGCCCTCGCCGCCGGCGAGCCTTACTATCGCGCGGCGACCCGCCTCCACCGCGCCCACGGCTTCCCCACGCAGCCGTTCGTCACCGTGCGCCTGCCGACCCTCGCCTGGGCCGAGGCGGCGCTGGGCTGGCCGGCGATGCGCGCGATCCTGGCCGCGCTGCTCGGCGCGAGCGCCCTCGCCTGGTTGGCGGCCTTGCGCGGCACGGTCGCTCCCGCCGAGCGCATCGCGGCGACACTGCTGGTGCTGGCGGGCGGAGCGATGGCCGCCCGCGCCGACCTCGTCGTCACCCATGAGCTATGGGCCGGCGTGCTGGTGTCGCTGGCAACGGCGCTGCTGGCGGGCGGCAGGTGGTTGCCGGCGGTGTTCGCCGCCGCGCTTGCCGTGGCTGTCCGCGAACTGGCGCTGCCCTTCGCGCTGGTCGCTGCGCTGCTCGCCCTGCGCGATCGGGACTGGCCTCAGGTCGCGGCATGGGGCGCACTGCTGCTGGCGGGCGCCGCCATGCTGCTGCTTCACAAGCTGGCGGTCGACCCGCTCTCGCAGCCCGGCGACGCCCTCTCGCAAGGATGGAGCGGGCTGCGCGGAGCCGGCGCGCCATTGCGTGACCTGGTCGACGTCACCTTGCTCGGGCTGCTGCCGCGCCCCTTCGCCTACCTCGTGGCCCTGCTGGCGATCGCCGGCTTCCTGGCCGCGCCGCCGCCGCTGGCCCGGATCGCGCTGGCGTGGCTGGCGGTGGTCTGCCTGATGCTCGGCGTGTTCGCGCGGCCGGTGAACTTCTACTGGGCGATCCTGGCCATCCCCACCGTGCTTGCCGGCCTCGCCTTCGTGCCAAGGCTCGTGGGCGACCTCGCTCACGCGGTGCGCCGCCGCTGACCGCCCACCGTCGCTGACCCGCGGCCGATCTTGCGGACCAGCCGCTCCGCCCCCACATCTCCCGCGCATCTTGCGACGCGCCCGACCGGCCTGTAAGGCGGCGCGCGAAGCAATCCCACAGTTCCGATATCCTGACAGAGGACGCCCATGGCCGCCCAATACGCCTACGTCATGAAGGGCATGACCAAGACCTTCCCCGGCGCTCCCAAGCCGGTGCTGAACGACATCTCGCTGCAGTTCTACCAGGGCGCCAAGATCGGCATCGTCGGGCCCAACGGCGTCGGCAAGTCGACCCTTATCAAGATCATGGCCGGGATCGACACCGATTACACCGGCGAGGCCTGGCCGGGCGAGAACATCACGGTCGGCTACCTCGAGCAGGAGCCGGAGCTGGACAGCTCCAAGACGGTGCTGGAAAACGTCAAGGACGGCGCCCGCGCCACCGCCGACATGGTCGACCGCTTCAACCAGATCGGCATGGAGATGGGCGAGGAAGACGCCGACTTCGACGCGCTGGGCGCGGAGATGAGCGAGCTGCAGGACAAGATCGACGCGGTCGACGGCTGGACGCTCGACAACCAGCTCGAAATCGCGATGGAAGCGCTGCGCTGCCCGCCGGGCGACTGGGGCGTCGACAAGCTCTCCGGCGGTGAGAAGCGCCGCGTCGCGCTCACCCGCCTGCTGATCCAGAAGCCCTCGATCCTGCTGCTCGACGAGCCGACCAACCACCTCGACGCCGAGTCGGTCGAATGGCTGGAGAACCACCTCAAGGACTATGCCGGCGCGGTGCTGATGATCACCCACGACCGCTACTTCCTCGACCACGTGGTCGACTGGATCCTCGAGCTCGATCGCGGCAAGTACTTCCCCTACGAAGGCAACTACTCGACCTACCTCGAGAAGAAGGCCAAGCGCATGGAGCAGGAGGACCGCGAGGAATCCGGCCGCGCCAAGGCGCTCAAGGAAGAGCTGGAGTGGATCCGGCAGACCCCGGCCGCGCGCCAGACCAAGTCCAAGGCGCGTATCCGCAAGTTCGAGCAGCTCCAGGAGGCGCAAGGCCAGCGCAAGCCGGGCAAGGCCCAGATCGTCATCCAGGTCCCCGAGCGGCTTGGCGGCAAGGTGGTCGAGGTCAAGAACATCTCCAAGGCCTATGGCGACAAGCTGCTGTTCGAGGACCTGTCGTTCATCCTTCCGCCGGGCGGCATCGTCGGCGTCATCGGGCCCAACGGCGCCGGCAAGTCGACGTTGTTCAAGCTGCTCACCGGCAAGGAACAGCCCGACAGCGGCACCATCGACATCGGCTCGACCGTGCACCTGGGCTTCGTCGACCAGAGCCGCGATCACCTCGATCCCAAGAAGAACGTGTGGGAGGAGATTTCCGACGGGCTCGACTACATGAAGGTCAACGGGCACGACATGTCGACCCGCGCCTATGTCGGCGCGTTCAACTTCAAGGGCGCGGACCAGCAGAAGAACGTCGGCAAGCTCTCGGGCGGTGAGCGCAACCGCGTGCACATGGCCAAGATGCTCAAGGAGGGCGGCAACGTCCTGCTGCTCGACGAGCCGACCAACGACCTCGACGTCGAGACGCTGGGCGCGCTGGAAGAGGCGATCGAGAACTTCGCGGGCTGCGCCGTGGTCATCAGCCACGACCGCTTCTTCCTCGACCGTCTCGCCACCCACATCCTCGCTTTCGAGGGCAACAGCCACGTCGAATGGTTCGAAGGCAACTTCGAGGCCTACGAGGAAGACAAGCGCCGCCGCCTGGGCGACGCCGCCGATCGCCCGACAGCGCTCTCGTACAAGAAGCTCACCCGCTGATCCGCCATGGTCCCGGGCTCGACCCGGGACCGGTCACTCCGGCCACGACCATGGATGGCGCGTCGCGGTCGGCCGGGAACCAATCGCCTATTTGTTCATTTACCTTCTTAGAAACCTGAACGCTGGGTCGCACTGCGGTTCACCTCCGCGACAGCGCGTGTCCTATAGATGTTCAGTGCAGGATGAGCCGCGATCGCCGTGCGGCAAGTTCGGTGTGGAGACCGGAAAAATGACAAGCAGGAACAAAGGAAAGAAGGGTGCGTGGCTGACGGCTGGCGTGATCGCGATCGCCGCCACTGGACTATCGGCTCCGGCCATGGCCAAGCCCTCCGACGATCGCGGCGGCGAGAGCCGCGGTGAAAGCCAGCGCGTGGATCGCGGCACCGCCTTCCGCGCCGCTCGCCCCGATGCCGCGATGCCGCTGCGGCAGCAGGACCGTCCGCAGGTGCAGCGCCCGCAGCAGGTGGCGCCGCAGCAGGCTGTGCCACAGGCGCGCACGTCCGAGCAGCGCGGCTGGCAAGGCCGTGCCGCGCAGCGCGGCGATGGTGACGGTCGTCCCGCCTGGCGCGGCCAGCCTCAGGCCCAGCAGCCGGTCGCCCGCCCCGTCGGTGACGCGCGCCAGGAAGGCTGGCGCAACGGCGGCCAGAACTGGCGCGATCGCAACGACGATGCGCGTCGCGGCAACGACAATCGTGGCGACAACTGGCGCCGCGACAACGACAACCGCAACGACAACTGGCGCCGCGACAACGACAACCGCAACGACAACTGGCGTCGCGGCAACGACAATCGCAACGATCGCTGGCGCAACGACCGCAACGATCGCCGCGACTGGGATCGCGGCGCCTGGCGCCGTGACAATCGCTACGACTGGCAGCGCTACCGCGACCGCAACCGGAACGTCTATCGCATCGGCCGCTACTATGCGCCGTACAGCAATTATTCGTACCGGCGGATCGGCATCGGCTTCAGTCTGGGTTCGCTCTTCTACGGCAACCGCTACTGGATCGATGATCCCTGGCAGTACCGCCTGCCCGCCGTCTACGGCCCCTATCGCTGGGTCCGTTACTACGACGACGTGCTGCTGGTGGACACCTACAGCGGCCAGGTGGTCGACGTGATCTACGATTTCTTCTGGTAAGACCGGAAGAGGCGGCTGAAAAATGGCCCTCGCGACCCAGTGTCGCGGGGGCTTTTTCTTGGGCTCGACACTGCCTTGTCTTGGCGCTTGCCAGCGGCGCGAACTGCGATACCATCCCCGCTCATGACAACCGTGCCGGACGATGCTGCTCATCCGGACCGGCGGGCCCTAGCCCGCATCGGTGCCGCAGTCCGTCAGCGGCTCGATCACAGCCCGGCCGCGTGGCGCTATCCGGTGGATCGCGCCGAGATCTACGGCATCGCCGGCTTCCTCGACGCAGCCACCTGCGCGCACCTGGTCGCCCTCATCGATGAAGCCGCAGCCCCCTCGGCACTCGCCTGCGACCGTGAATGGCCAGGCTATCGCACCAGTTGTTCGGGCGACATCGACACGCGCCATCACGCCGTGCGCGAGCTTGAGGCGCGGCTGGCCGCGCTCACCGGCCTGGCCGCCGCCCGAGGCGAGGCGGCGCAAGGCCAGCGCTACGAATGCGGACAGTACTTCCACGAACATTGCGACTGGTTCGACACGGCCTCCGCCTACTGGCCGCACGAGCAGCGCAGCGGCGGACAGCGCAGCTGGACCGCCATGCTGTACCTCAACGGCGTCGAGGAAGGCGGCCTCACCGACTTCACCCGCCTCGCCTTGCGCGTGAAGCCCGCCCCGGGCGCGCTCCTGCTATGGAACAACGCCCTGCCCGACGGCCGGCCCAACCCCTGGACCATGCACGCCGCCCGCCCGGTCGAGCGCGGGGTGAAGTACGTCGTGACCAAGTGGTTCCGCACGCGCACGTGGCAATAGGCCGCTGCCGGAATTGCCTGCCAGTTCCGTCACCCTGAACTTGTTTCAGGGTCTATCCAGCGGTTTATCGACTACAACGGAGAACGGATGAAGTCGGAAGTGACGTCGATGTAGACAGCGCCGTAGCGCTGGCTGACAAGCACATAGATGCAAGGCTGGCGCTCACCCTGCATAACCAAAGCGTGCGGCGGGATGGATGCTGAAACAAGTTCAGCATGACAGGGTGAATGGGTTTTTAATGCCCGCTCTCATGAGCGATGGACTTTCTCCGTCGTCGCATTCCCCCAACCTTATTGCGAGCTCCCGTCACCCTGAACTTGTTTCAGGGTCTATTTTCCGGTTTACGGATCGCAACGGAGAAAACCCCAGCCCAACCGCGAGGTCCATCCACTCCGGATTCGCGGCGTTGACGAGATTGATCTTCCACTGACGGTGCCAGCGCTTCAACTGCTTCTCGCGGGCAATCGCACGGTCCATGTCGCCGAATTGTTCAAAGTGCACGAGCCGATGAACGTGGTGCCGCTGCGTGAAACCGGGCAGCACGTCATTGCGATGCTGCCACAGACGACGAACGAGGTTGGAAGTGACGCCAATGTAGAGCGTGCCGTAGCGCTGGCTGGCAAGCACATAGACGCAAGGCTGCCGCTCATCTCGCATAACCAGAGCGTGCGGCGGGATGGATGCTGAAACAAGTTCAGCATGACGGGGTGAATGGGTTTTAATGCCTGCTCTCATGAGCGACGGACTTTCTCCGTCGTCGCATTCCCCCAACCTTATTGCGAGCTCCCGTCACCCTGAACTTGTTTCAGGGTCTATCCAGCGGTTTATCGATGGTCCGAATGATACCAGGCATTTCCTACACGCGGCGGATGTGATCTGATCCACCGCGAGGAGGGCGACCGTACGGCTGCGCCACCTTCGCGGCGACCTCGTCGAACTGCGCCACGGAAAGCCACATTGAAGGCCGTGATCGACAAATGGAATTCGGAGATTCTGTTTGAAGATCGTCATGGAAGACGCTGACCAGCATCGATTTTATACTTAGACAAGCAACTCGACAATCCGAACGCGGACCCGAAAGGTCACACGCGACAACCGCCGCGAGCATCAACAAGCCGCGCTCAGGTCTCCTCGCCGCTCTCCACGGCGAAGCGGTTGTCGAGGTATTCGAACAGGTGGTCGAAGCGCTTGTGCAGGCGCAGGATCTCCAGCTGCGTGCGCAAGTTGACCTCGTAGTCGTGACGGGCGGCGATGCGGTCTTTGTCCGCCTGGCGGTTCTGGCTCATCATGATCACCGGCGCCTGGATCGCCGCCAGCATCGAAAGCATCAGGTTGAGGAAGATGTAAGGGTACGCGTCGAAGGGGTGAAGCCCGAGCGCTTCCAGGATGCGGCTGTTGATCAGCATCCAGCTGACCAGCACCACGCCGAACGTGGTGATGAAGCCCCAGGAGCCGCCGACCGCCGCGACACGGTCCGCCAGCCGGTCGCCGAAGCTGGCGTTGAGCGCGGCTTCCTCCTGCGCGTCCCGGCCTACCACGGTGCCCGAGGCGATCCGCTCGAGCACGCGCTGTTCCTCGGGATCGACGTCGTACAAGTTGCGGCCGAGCAGTTCCTGGCACAGGTCCTCGGCCGTCCAATGGGTCTTGTGCATCGCCTGAGCCTATTTCACCGAATCGAGGGCCTCGGCGATGAGCTTGCGCGTTTCGGGCACGCCGTAAAGCGCGATGAAGCTGCCCATGCGCGGACCTTGCGAGGAGCCGAGCAGGGTCTCGTAGAGCGCCTTGAACCAGTCGCGCAGGGTCTCGAAGCCGTAGGCTTCGTCCTTGCCGATCTCATAGACGGCGTTCTGCAGTTCCTCGGCGGAGGCATCGGGGGCAGCGGCCAGCTGGGCATCCAGCGCCAGCAGCGCCGCCGCCTCATTGGCGGTCGGCGCCCGGCGATGGAGAGTGGGCGCGATGAAGTCGCGGTTGGTGGCGAGCGCGGCGCGCACCAGCTCGCCCAGCTCTGGATGTGCTTCGGGCGTGGCATCGGCGACGTAGTTGCCCAGGTAGGACCACACCTGCTCCGCCGTCGCTTCGGCGCCAAGGACGCCGACGAGGTTGAGCAGGAGCGAGAACGTCACCGGGAGCGTGTCGCCCGCGCCCTGGCTGTCGCCGTTGGCTCGCAGCAAGTGCCACACCGGATTGCCCAGCTGCTTGTCGAGGGGCTGCTCGGCCAGGTTGCCGCGGAACTGCCAGTACTCGTCCACCGCCTTGGGAATAACGCCGACATGCAACTGCTTGGCGCTCTTGGGCTCGCGGAAAAGGTAGAAGCCCAGGCTCTCCTCGGTGCCGTAGGTCAGCCACTGCTCGATGGTGAGGCCGTTGCCCTTGGACTTGGAGATCTTCTCGCCGTTCTCGTCGAGGAACAGTTCGTAGATCAGACCCTCCGGCCGGCGGCCGCCGAGGATCTGGACGATCTTGCCCGATTGGGTGACGCTGTCGGTCAGGTCCTTGCCGCACATCTCGTAGTCGACGCCCAGCGCATACCAGCGCATCGCCCAGTCGACCTTCCACTGCAGTTTGGCCCGGCCACCGAACACCGATTGCTCGACCACGCTGCCATCGCTGTCGGTGAAGCGGATCACTCCGGTGGCGGGATCGAGCACCTCCACCGGCACTTGCAGCACGACGCCGGTGCTGGGCGATACCGGCAGCACCGGCGAATAAGTACGCCGCCGCTCCTCGCGCAAGGTCGGCAGCATCACGTCGAGGATCGCCTGGTTGCATTCGAGCACCCGCGTCAGCGCGCTGTCGAAGGCGCCCGAGTTGTAGCGCTCGCTGGCCGAGACGAACTCGTAGTCGAAGCCGAAGCGGTCGAGGAAATCGCGCAACATCGCGTTGTTGTGGTGCGCGAAGCTTTCGTGAGTCCCGAACGGATCGGGGATGCGCGTCAGCGGCTTGCCGAGGTTGGCGGTGAGCAGCTCGGCGTTCGGGATGTTGTCGGGCACCTTGCGCAGCCCGTCCATGTCGTCCGAGAAGGCGACAAGCCGCGTCGGCGCCCCGCCGGTCAGCGCTTCGTAGGCACGGCGCACCAGCGTCGTGCGCAGCACCTCCTGGAACGTGCCGATATGCGGCAGGCCCGATGGACCGTAGCCGGTCTCGAACAGGACCGGCTCGATGCCACCGTCCGGCCCTGGCTTGCCTTGCGGATAGCGCTTGAGCAGCTTCTGCGCCTCCTGGAACGGCCAGGCCTTGGACACGCGGGCGGCTTCGATCAGGGCATCGTCGGAAGTGGTCTCGGTCATGGCCGCGCTCTTTGGCGAAATGCGTCGCGGACGCAAGCGGCAAGCCCATCGACGGCAGGCCGCGGGGCGGTTTGTCGGAACCAAGCGTGCGGTCTGGCGGTTCCTTGCGCTCTTGGGGCGCGAAAGGAGTTGCGTATGAACTACGTCGCCGCGCTGCAGGCCCAACTGAACAGCATGGCCAAGGGTTTCGTCCAGCTGCTGCCGAGCCTGGCCATCGCGCTGATGGTGCTGACCATCACCTACCTGCTCGCCCGCTCCGCGGTCAGCATTGCCGATCGTCTGACCCGCCGTTCGAAAATCCGTGCCGACCTCAAGCAATTGCTCGACACGCTGGTACGTCTCGTGATCTGGATCGTCGGTCTGCTCCTGGCGCTGACCATCGCAATCCCGAGCTTCACACCGGCCGGGGCCTTTGCCAGCCTGGGGGTCGGCGCACTGGCGATCGGATTCGCGTTCCAGGACATCTTCGAGAACTTCCTGGCCGGCGTGCTCATCATGCTGCGCGATTCGATGAACATCGGCGACGCCATCGAGTGCCAGCATATCACCGGCAAGGTCGAGAAGATCACCTTGCGCGAAACCCACATCCGCCAGCCCACCAACGAGCTGACGATCGTGCCCAACTCTATGCTCTTCAAAAACCCGGTGAAAGTGACCAGCGACACGACGATGCGTCGCGACGAGATGACTGTCGGCATCTCCTACGATGCCGACATCGGCGAGGCCGAGGAACTCATCCGCGCAGCGGTCGCCCGGTGCGACGCGATCGAGAGCGTGCCGGCGCCGGTGGTGGCCGCGCGCCAGTTCAGCGCCAGCTCAATCGATATCCTGGTGCAGTGGTGGTGCGATTCCGCCAAGCACGATCTCGCCCGCACCCGCAGCGACTTGATGAAGGCGATCAAGCTGGGGCTGGAAGGCGCCGGCATCGACCTGCCCTATCCGACCGTTACCAACACCTTCAAGGAGCCGCTGCCGATCGACCGCGCGCATGCGCAGGAGAAGCGCGCGGCCTGACCGGCGAGGCGGCCGCCTGACGCCGGCGCTCAGGCAGCCTGGTCCTGCCAAGCCCACTCGTACGTCAGCGGGGCTTCCCGGAACGCGAAGCGATCGATGTGGCGGGCAACGACGTCCGTCAGTTGCTCGAGCAGGGCCGTGTCGTCGCCTTCGATGCTGATGCTGATGCCCTCTCCGTCCGCTGCCATCGTGGCGACGGCGGCGGGGAACGTGACAGTGCCGGTATCACCCTCCACGTGTGTTTCCAGCTTGTGACTCCAATGCTTGCAGAGCTGGCGGACGTACTTGCCGCCATTCGGCGTAGCGACGCGCGCCTGGATGATGCTCATCGTTCGATCCTCTCGATCTTGCGAGTTGCCTCGTCGATGGCGTCGGCGATCTCGAGGATCAGCGCGCGGTCGGCACCGCCGTGGGCCAGCCGGTCGAACACCGAGGTCTTGAGCGCATGCATCGCGCGACGGACTGGTGCGGGATCGACCCGGTCGCGGTGGTCGGCCAGGGCGCCGAGACGCTCTTTCAGCGCCGCTGCCGACTCGGCATCGCTCGCCACCTTCTCGCGGCCCTGCTCGGTCGCCTCGAACGCCTTGCGCGCGCTCTGCTCGGCAACCGGGGCGATCAGGCCCGATTCCTCCATGTAGCTCAGCGCGGGATAGACCACGCCCGGACTCGGTGCGTACTCGCCACCCGAAAGCGATTCGATCTCGCGGATCAGGTCGTAGCCATGGCGGGGCTGCTCGGCGATCAGCGCCAGAAGCAGGACTTGCAGCTCGGCCTGGTCGAACAACCGCTTGCGCCGCGCATGCATGCCGCCACCGCCGCCCCCGCGACCACCGGGGCCCATGCCCCAGCCGCCGCGCCCACCAGGAAAGCCGCGGCCTCTGCCAGGACCGTCGCCAAAGCTCTCGCGATCGGCGCCGTGGCGCCCGCCGAACATGCCGCGCATCGCTAGCGCGTCCATAACGGCCTCTTCGCGCGCGGCGCGACGCTGATGCCGGCCGCAAATGTGGAAATGTCTCATCTGTGTGTCTCCAATTATTATGATGGCATCAAGATATATCTTGGAAGCAAGAATGCAAACCCTCTTTTGTCACAATCTGTATCCGCGTGGGTGACAGCGCGTTACGTCGCATTCCAAACGGCGGTGCTGCCGACTACATGGGGGCGATGGACCCGCTGTCGCTGCCCGCCCTCCACGCCAGCCATGCCGGCTCGTGGCTGCGAGAGGGGAACGGCGCAACGCGTGGCGTTTCGAAGGGCGGAGCGGTCATGGCCGCGGCCGACACGCCGCTGCTGATCCTCAACGCCCCGCTGGTCGCGACTCGCCTCGGCTATCCCGACCTTTCCGGCCTGGACCTGCTCGAACTGTTCGCCTTCGTGCATCCTGCCCGCTTCGTGGTTCCCACGCCCAAGGGCCTGGCGCATGGTCTCGGCCTCCCCGAGCCTGGATCGGACGCGCACGTGCCGGAACTGCTCCAGCAGGCCGCCCATGCGCTCCTTGCCGCTTGCGGCGACCCGGCCTGGCCCGAGCGCGAAGGCGCGTGGACCGGGCTGCAATCGCTGGCGCGCCTGCGCTGGCCCTGGGCCAACCTGCTCCTGCCGCGCATCGCCAAGCCGTCCACGGCCGAGCGCTGGCTGTTCGCGCGCCTGCCCGAGTGGGAGGAAGCTGGAGACGTGGCGCAGCCCCGGCAGGTGGTGCTTGATCCGCAGGATGTGCGCCAACGGCTGGCGGACCTCACCGGCAGCGAGGCCGAGCAGCGCCCCGGTCAGCGAGCCTACGCGGGGGAGGCGGCGCACGCCTTCGCGCCGCGCGCCTCGTCGGGCCAGCCGCACGTACTTCTGGCGCAGGCGGGTACCGGCATCGGCAAGACGCTGGGCTACCTGGCTCCTGCTTCGCTTTGGAGCGGTCTGGCGGGCGGCACCGTGTGGGTCTCCACGTTCACCAAGGCGCTGCAGCGGCAGTTGCGCGCCGAGAGCCGGCGCGCCTGGCCCGATCGACGGCCTGACGGCACTCGGCCGGTTGTCGTCCGCAAGGGCCGCGAGAACTACCTATGCCTGCTCAACCTGGAGGATGCACTGCAGGGCGGCTTCGCCGGCCGCGCCGCGATCCTGGCGCACTTGGTGGCGCGCTGGGCCGCCTACACCCGCGACGGGGACATGATCGGCGGCGACCTGCCCGGCTGGCTCGGCACCCTGTTCCGCCAGCGCGGCATCGCCGCCCTCACCGACCGGCGTGGGGAGTGCGTCTATGCCGGCTGCCCGCATTTCCGCAAATGCTTCATCGAGCGCTCGGCGCGGGCTAGCGTGGGCGCCGACCTCGTCATCGCCAACCATGCGCTGGTGATGGTCAATGCCGCCCGCTCGGGCGTCGGCGGCAGCAGCGCCGCGCGCCCGACGCGCATCATCTTCGACGAGGGCCACCATGTCTTCGATGCCGCCGATTCGACTTTCGCTGCCGCTCTCACAGGTGCCGAGACGATCGAGCTACGCCGCTGGGTCATCGGACCCGAGAAAGCCTCGCGCGGCAGGCGCCGGGGGCTGGCGGCCCGCCTCGCCGACGTCGCCAGCTACGACGAGGCCGGCGGCAAGGCGGTATCCGCCGCGCGCGAAGCCGCCGAGGCGCTGCCCGGCGACGGCTGGATGCAGCGTATCGTCGAGGGCGCGCCCTCGGGTCCGCTCGAGGACCTGCTCGCGGCGGTGCGCGCCACTGTCTACGCGCGCGACGAAAGCGGCGGCCAGGAAGCCGGCTACGGCCTGGAGACCGAGGCCGCCGGGCTCGACGGCGCGTTCGTCGAAGTGGCGCAGGCGGCACGCGCGGCGCTGGCCGACTTGCGCCAGCCGCTGATCCGGCTCGGCGTTCGGCTCGAGGCGCTGCTGGAAGAGCCGCCCGACTGGCTCGACGGCGCCGGCCGCGCCCGGATCGAGGGCGCCCGCCATTCGCTCGCCTGGCGCATCGACGTGCTCGGCGCCTGGGAGGCGCTGCTCGATCGCCTGGGTGGACCGGCCGATCCCGAGTTCGTCGACTGGCTGGCCGTCGACCGCTCCGAGGCACGCGAGTTCGACATCGGCATCCACCGCCGCTGGCTCGATCCGATGAAGCCTTTCGCGCGGGTGGTGCTGGAGCCGGCGCACGGGGTCGTCATGACTTCGGCCACCTTGCGCGACGGCGACGACTGGGACGGCGCCGTCGCCCGCTCGGGCGCGTCGCACATCGGTGTGGCTCCGCGGCTGTCGATGCACGAGAGCCCGTTCGACTACGCGGCGCAGGCCGAGGTCCTCATCGTCACCGACGTGCCGCGCGGCGATGTCGCGGCGCTGGCGGGGGCTTACGGCCGCCTTATCGAGGCCTCGGGCGGCGGCGTGCTCGGCCTGTTCACTGCGATCCGGCGTCTGCGGGCGGTCCACGGCCGCATCGCCGACCGCCTGGCCCGCGCCGGCCTGCCGCTCTACGCGCAGCACGTCGACCCGATCGACACCGGCACGCTGGTGGACATCTTTCGCGACGATCCCGCCGCCTCGCTGCTCGGCACCGACGCCTTGCGCGATGGCGTCGACGTACCCGGCCACTCGCTGCGGCTGGTGGTGATGGAGCAGGTACCCTGGCCGCGCCCCACCATCCTCCATCGTGCCCGCCGGCTCGCCGCCACTGCGGGCAAAAGCGGTGGGCAGGCCTACGACGACACTATCATCCGCGCCCGCCTGGCCCAGGCCTTCGGCCGCCTGATCCGCAGCCGCGGAGATCGCGGCCACTTTGTGGTGCTGTCGGCCGCGTTCCCGTCGCGCCTGCTGCGCGCTTTCCCCGAAGGTACGCCAATCCGGCGGGTTTCGCTGGAGGAGGCTTTACAGCGCATCGCAGCCCATGCTTCAGGGGAATCGGTCCCTGCCGTGGGCGCGGCCGATCCGCAGACCTGACGGCTTCCCTCGTCCGACCGCTATCGCCGGAGCATCAAGTGCCGCCCCACACCTCCGCCTGTCACGCCGCATGAAGATCCTGGGCATCTTCCGCCATGCCAAGTCGGACTGGAACGACGCCCGGCTGCGCGACTTCGACCGCCCGCTCAACGAGCGCGGCCGCCAGGGCGCGGCAGTGATGGGCAAGCACATCCGCGAGCACGCAGTGGGCTGGAAGCGCGTACTCGCCTCACCGGCGGTGCGCGTCACCGAGACGATCGAACTGGCAGGAGCGGCGGCGGGAGAGATGCCGCCGGTGACCTGGGACCGGCGCATCTATCTCGCCAGTTCGGCGACGCTGATGGACGTATTGCGCGAGCAGGAAGACGACCCGCGCTCGATCATCCTGGTCGGCCACAACCCCGGTCTGGAAGACCTGATCTTCGACCTCGTCCCCGACGACGGCACCAGCCCTTTGCGCGACATCGTCGAGGACAAGTTCCCTACCGCATCCTACGCCGTGCTGGAGCTGGCCATCGACGATTGGGCGGACCTGGCGGAAAACAGCGGCAGTCTGGTTCACCTCGTGCGGCCACGCGATCTCGATCCGAAGCTGGGGCCCGATCCGCTGGATTGAGACCGGCGGCCGGCTCCTCAGGCCTGCGCCAACGCTGCCGCCAAGCGGTTGCGGATGGCGAGCAGCGCCGGCTTCAGCTCGCCCGCCGGCATCGGCGGCGCGTCCGTCGTGGGCGCCAGCTTCGCGCCCAGCGCCTTGGCCGCGCCTTTCAGCGTGTAGCCCTCGCGATGGACCAGGCGGTGGATCTCGGAGATGAGGGCCACGTCTTCAGGCCGATAGTAGCGCCGGCCGCCGCTGCGCTTGACCGGGCGCAGCACCGGGAACTGCTCTTCCCAGTAACGCAGCACATGCTGGCGGATGTCGAGGGCGGCAGCCACTTCGCCGATGGTGCGTAAGGCCAGCGGGTCCTTCCAATCATCGAAGAGAAGGCTTTGCCTGCGTTTCGCGTGCGTTCCGTCCATATGTGCCATCCCGTTGCCGGGCCCGGCACTCAGGCGCGGGCGATGCGATCCTTCAGCATCTGACTTGCGCGAAACGTCATTACGCGACGCGGGGTGATCGGCACTTCCACGCCGGTTTTGGGATTGCGCCCCACGCGCTCGCCCTTGTCCCGCAGCAGGAACGTGCCGAAGCCCGAGATCTTCACGTTCTCGCCTTCGCTCAGCGCCGAGCACATCTGCTGCAGGATCGCTTCGACCATGGCAAGCGACTCCGCCCGGGATATACCCAGCTTACGATGAATGGCCTCGGCGATCTCCGCGCGAGTGAGTGTGTCCGTAGAGCGCATGAGCCCGCAATTCCCTCCGTGCGCGATCCCCGAGGCGATCATACGGGATCGGGCAGCAAAGGGCAACCTTGCGTCCATTTCTGCACGTAAGGAGTCGCGCGTACCCCCGTCAGACGCGCAAGAGGCTGGCACCCCAGGTAAAACCTCCGCCCATCGCTTCCAGCATGACGAGGTCACCGGGCTTGATCCGACCATCGCGCACGGCCTGGTCAAGTGCCAGCGGCACCGACGCGGCGGAGGTGTTGGCGTGCTGCCCCACCGTCATCACCACCTTCTCGACCGGAAGGTTGAGCTTGCGCGCGGTCGCATCCAGAATGCGGGCATTGGCCTGGTGCGGGACCAGCCAGTCGAGATCGTCGGTGGTGAGATCGACCTCGGCCAGCACTTCGCGCAGCACTTCGGCAAGGTTCACCACGGCGTGGCGAAACACCTCGCGGCCCTTCATGCGCAGCTTGCCGACAGTGCCGGTGGTGGAAGGACCGCCATCGACATAGAGCAACTGGTTGTGCGCGCCATCGGCATGGAGGCGGGTGGCAAGGATGCCGCGATCGGTAGCGCCCCCGCCGTCCTGCTCCTGCGCATCGAGGATCACCGCGCCGGCGCCGTCGCCGAACAGGACGCAGGTGGCGCGGTCCTCCCAGTCGAGGATGCGGCTGAAAGTCTCGGACCCGATCACCAGCGCGCGCTGCGCCATGCCGGACCGCAGCATCGAATCGGCCACGCCCACCGCGTAGAGGAAGCCTGAGCATACCGCGGCGACGTCGAACGCTATCCCGCCGTTGCAACCCAGATTGCTCTGGACCATCGTGGCCGTGGCGGGGAAAGTCTGGTCCGGGGTCGCGGTCGCCAGCACGATCAGGTCGATGGACTTGGCATCGATCCCTGCCGCCTCGAGCGCGCGGCGCGCGGCTTCGGTGGCGAGCGTCGATGTGGTTTCGTCGTCGGCGGCGATGTAGCGCGAGGAGATACCGGTGCGCTCGACGATCCATTCGTCGCTGGTGTCGACACGCTCGGCCAACTCGGCGTTGCTGACTGCCTTGCGGGGCAGCGCGGAACCCGTGCCGATCAGGACCGAGCGGCGCATCAGGCGCGCTCTTCCTGGACGCTCGAGACACCCTTGGGCATCCGCCACGAATCGCCACCCAGGCGGGCGAGGTCGGCAGAGATGCGCTCGGTCACGTTTTCCTCCAGGAGCCGCGCGGTCACGGCGACGGCATTGGCGACCCCGGCGGCATTGGCACTGCCGTGGCTCTTCACGACGATGCCGTTGAGACCCAGAAAGACCGCACCGTTGTGGTTGTTGGGATCGAGATGGTGCTTGAGCAGCTCGGTGGCGGGCTTGGAGATCAGAAAGCCGATCTTGGAGCGCAGCGAACTGGAGAAGCTGCGGCGCAGCAGGTCGGCCACGAAGCGGGCCGTCCCTTCCACCGCCTTGAGCGCGATGTTGCCCGAAAAACCGTCCGTTACGACCACGTCCACGTCGCCGCGGCAAATCTTGTCGGCCTCGGTGAAGCCATCGAAGGAGATCGCCAGGTTGCCGGCGGCAGCCTTGAGCGTCGCTGCCGCATCACGCAGCAGGTCGGTGCCCTTCATCTCCTCTGTGCCGATGTTGAGCAGGCGCACGCGCGGCACCTCGCGGCCGGTGGCGACCCGCGAATAGGCCGAGCCCATGATCGCGAACTGCACCAGATTGCGGCTGTCGCACTCGGTATTGGCGCCAAGGTCGAGCATGATGACGTCGTTGTCGCCCAGCGTCGGCAGCAGCGCCGCGAGCGCGGGGCGGTCTATGCCGGGCATCGTGCGCAGAGAGAGCTTGGCGATCGCCATCAGCGCGCCGGTGTTGCCCGCGCTCACCGCGGCGCCGGCATCGCCCTTCTTCACCGCTTCGATGGCAAGGCCCATCGAGGTGTTCTTGGCCCGCCGCAGCGCTTGGCTCGGCTTGTCGTCGCCAGTGATGACGCCGTCGGTGTGGAGGATCTCGGAGCTGGCGCGCAAGTTCGGGTGGCTTTCGAGCGCGGCCTTGATCCGCGGCTCGTCGCCCACCAGCAGGAACTTGAATCGGTCATGGCGCCGACGCGCGAGCGCAGCGCCTTCCACCATGACGCGCACGCCCTCGTCACCGCCCATCGCGTCCACGGCGATACGCGGCAAACTCATGGGCTCTCTCCGAAACCGCGTCGAGCTTAGGCTTCGACCGCGACGATCTCACGACCGTTGTAGTGGCCGCAAGCGACGCACAGGTTGTGCGGACGCTTCAGTTCGCCACAATTGCCGCACTCGTGGAACGCCTCGACCTTCAGGGCGTCATGGCTGCGGCGCATGCCCCGGCGGGACGGCGTGGTTTTTCTCTTAGGGACAGCCATTTCGGCACCTGTTCCTGAAACTTCGGGTGTGTCAAAAACGCCGCCGATGACCGGGTTCGGACACGGCGGCTTGCGAAGGCGCGCCTATAACCGATTTCTCGCGCGTTGCAACCCGTTCCTCCCTGCCGCATGAACCGGATCGACAGGGGAGAATGCCACACCATGATTCTACAGACGACGCTATGCCTTGCCGCTGCCGCGGCGGTGATCAACTTCTGGCTCGCCTTCCGCACCGGCAAGCTGCGCTTCGGCGCCAAGGTGCTGCATGGCGACGGCGGCAACCCATTGCTGCTGCAGCGCATGCGTGCGCAGGCCAACTTCGTCGAGAACACGCCCTTCGTGCTGATCCTGGTCGCTGCGATCGAGATGACCGGCAAGGGCGGCACGTGGCTGGCGGTGGTCGGCTCGTTCTACATGCTGGCGCGAGTGGCGCATGCCTTCGGGATGGACCGAGACAAGCCCAGCCCGCTGCGCGCCGGCGGTTTCATCGTGACGGCGCTGACACTGCTCGGCCTCTCGATCGTCGCCGTGCTGATCGCGCTGGGCAAGTTCTAACGCCTGTCATTGTTCGAACGGCTCCGGCCCTCAGCCCGGCAGCCCGCGAGCAAGTGCGGCATCGCTGACGTAAGGGTTGGTCCGGCGTTCGTGCCCGAACGTGCTCGTGGGGCCGTGCCCCGGTACGAACGTCACGTCGTCGCCGAGCGGCCACAGCTTGGTGGTGATCGAAGTGACGAGGTCCTCCAGGTTGCCGCGTGGGAAGTCCCAGCGGCCGATGCCGCCCTGGAACAGCACGTCGCCGACGGTCGCGAAGTGGCTCGGGGCATGGTGGAAGACGACGTGACCGGGCGTGTGTCCGGGGCAGTGCACCACGTCGAGCTCGAGCTCGCCCACGGTCACGCGGTCACCATCTTCCAGCCAGCGGTCCGGCTCGAAGCTGTGCGCCTCCATGTTCCAGCGCGGACCGTCGTCGTCGAACTGGGCGATCCAGAAGCGGTCGTCCTCGTGCGGGCCCTCGATCGGCACGCCGTATTCCTTGGCGAGCACGCCGGCCTGGCCGCAGTGATCGAGGTGGCCGTGGGTGACGAGCACCTTCTCCAGCGTGACGCCGGTCTTCTCCAGCGCCTGGCGGAGCTTGTGGAGGTCGCCGCCGGGATCGACGAAGGCACCGCGCATCGTCTTCGTGCACCAGATCAGGCTGCAGTTCTGCTGCAGCGGCGTGACGGGAATGATGCCCACGCGCATCGGCGGCTGTGACTGGGGCGGTTCTGAAGGTTTTTCGCTCATCCCCAGCGAAATGGCGGCGCGCCTTCGCAAATGCAACCGTGGAGGAAGTCAGACCCGCCCGCCCTTCCACACGACGCGGCCGATAACCTCCAGCTCTGTCGGATCGCACTCGATCGGGCGGTAAGCCGGGTTGTCGCTGATGAGGGTGATGACGCCCGGGCGCGCGGTTTCGATCCGCTTGACCAGCAGGTTGTCGCCCAGGCGCACGACGTGGATGCCGTCGTGCAAGGGACGCGGCGTGCGGTCGACCAGGATCTCGTCGCCATCGCGCAGGGTCGGTTCCATCGAATCGCCAGTCACGGCGATGGCGGAAAGCTGGGCAGAGCGCAGGCCCATTTCACGGAGCCAGCGGGCTGAAAAGCGCAAAGTGTCGAAGCGCTCCTCCCCGTCCACCACAGCGCCCGATCCTGCCGAAGCGCCGATCGCCAGCCGAGGCACCGCCAGCCAATCGCGAGCCGGGCGAGTCTCACCCGAACTCAAGGATTTTTCCTGTGATTTGCCGAGCTCAACTTCGTCCACGCCAAAGAAGCGGGCGAGCCTGGCCCGGTCGCCCTCCTCCAGCTTTCGCGGGCTACCCTTGCGCACGAATTGCTGCAAGTAGCTGGCATTGCGTCCCAGCATGCGGGACAGCGCGGAAAGACTGACCCGTCGGTCATCGGCAAGCGCCAGCAGGCGCGCGCGGGCATCTGAGCTTTCCATCTTGTAACATCTAGCCGAAGGATTTTTCCTAGACAAGTAGGATTTCGACTGGAACATAATAGGAACACCAAGCGAATCCAACCGGAGTTTCACTGATGCTGCTGCGCCAGATCGAAGGGTTTTTGCGCATCACACAGATGCCGTGGACCAAGTTCGGCCGCCTTGCCGCGCACGATCCGCGCTTCGTCGCCGACTTGCGCAACGGCCGCATGCCACGCGCCCGCACGCAAGCTCGCGTCGAGCTCTTCATGACCACCTACCTCGCCAGCATACCTGGCCAACAGGGGACCGAACACCATGCACTTTGACCTGACCCGCGATCGCTCGATGCTCGCCCAGCTGCGCGCCCGGCCTCATCGCACCGCCACGCGGCGCCCGTGGCTGCGGCTTGTTTCCGAAGTCCTGCAGCTGGCCGGCGGCCAGGCCGAGTTCCTGCGCCATGGCGAGCGGCCCTGGGCGAGCGCGACGTTCTCGGGCTCGCGCCACACGATCGCGCTGGCCTTCGACGGCTCCGACGCGGTCGCGCAGGGCGAGGCCTTTATCGCCACCCTGCCCGATCACGAGTTCCGCATCCCCGGCCAGCTCGTTGCCGACGCCACCATCGCTTCGGTGGATCACGTCGCCGGCCCCCCGCCACGCCTGGTGGTCGAAGCCGATCTGCTGCTGCTCGAGGATGGCTGAAAGTTGGAAATCCTCCCCGCCTGCGGGGAGGATCTAGAAGTGCGGTGTCTCCCGCATCAAAGCGCCCGCGAGAGATCCTTGATCTCGGTGTTCAGGATGCGGTCGTTCTCGGAATAGTCGACCGGGCAGTCGATCACGTGAACGCCGGGCGTGTCGCGACAGTGCGCCAACAGCTCCTGCAAGTGCGCCGCGCTTTCGACGCGATAGCCCTCTGCGCCGTAGCTCTGCGCATATTTCACGAAGTCCGGATTGCCGTAGGACAGGCCGTAGTCGGCAAATCCCATGTTGGCCTGCTTCCAGCGAATCATGCCATAGGCATTGTCGTTGAGGATCAGCACCGTGAGATCGAGACCGAGACGCACGGCGGTCTCCATCTCCTGGCTGTTCATCATGAAGCCGCCGTCGCCGCAGATCGCCATGACCTTGCGTTCGGGATAGACCATCGCGCTCGCCATGGCAGAGGGCAGCCCTGCACCCATCGTCGCCAGGGCGTTGTCGAGCAGCACGGTGTTGGGCTTGCACGCCACGTAGCCGCGCGCGAACCAGATCTTGTAGATGCCGTTGTCGAGGCAGATGATCGCGTCGTCGGGGAGCGCCTTGCGCACCTGCTCGACGATATAGGGCGGGAACACCGGGAAGCGCTCGTCGGCGGCGAGGCGCGCGGTGTGCTGCACCTCGGCCTGCCGGTAGCGCAGCATCGGCTCGAAGTTCCACTTTGGCGAGACCGCAATCGCTTCCTTGATCTGCCACACGGCGTTGGCGATGTCGCCGATCACCTCGATGTGCGGGAAGTAGACCGGATCGACCTCGGCTGTCTTGGTCGAGACGTGGATCACCGTGCGCGTATCTTCCACAGTATCGTTGTGCATGAAGAAGGGCGGCTTCTCGATCACGTCGTGGCCGATGTTTACGATGCAGTCTGCATCCTCGATCGCGCGGTGCACGAAATCGCCGGAAGAGAGCGCCGCGCAGCCCAGGAAGCGGGGGTGGCGCTCGTCGATCACGCCCTTGCCCAGCTGTGTGGTCAGGAACGGAATGCCGGTCTTCTCGACGAACTCGGTCAGCATCTTCCCGGTCATCTTGCGGTTCGCGCCAGCGCCGATGACCAACAGTGGCCGGCGCGCCTGCTGCAGGGCCTCGACCGCCTGCGCGATCGATTTCACGTCCGCTGTCGGCCGCCGCACGATCGAGCGCGGCACCGGGCGCGAGCCGGTGTGCTCGTCGGCGATGTCCTCGGGCAGCTCGATATGCGCGGCGCCCGGTTTCTCCTCCTCGGCGATGCGGAATGCCTCGCGCACGCGGCTGGGGATGTTGTCCGAGCTTGCCATCTGGTGCGCGTATTTGGTGATCGGCTGCATCATCGAGACGACGTCGAGGATCTGGAAGCGGCCCTGCTTCGACTTCTTGATCGGCTTCTGGCCAGTGATCATCAGCATCGGCATGCCGCCCAGCGTAGCGTAAGCCGCCGCCGTCACGAAGTTGGTCGCGCCCGGCCCCAGCGTCGAGAGGCACACGCCAGCCTTTCCGGTGTGCCGGCCATAAGTCGCGGCCATGAAGCCGGCGGCCTGCTCGTGGCGGTTGAGGATCAGCTTGATCTGCTTGGAGCGGGACAGCGAATCAAGAAAGTCGAGGTTCTCCTCGCCCGGCACGCCGAAGATGTATTCGACGCCTTCCTGCTCCAGGCACTCCACGAAGAGATCCGATGCCTTGCGCTTGTCGCCTTCCGCCATTTCACTTCACCCTGTTCGAGCGATCGAAGCGCTCCATTCTTGTCTGAGTCTGTGACAGGACCTGTATGCGCGGGCAAGGTTCATGGCTGTTGTGCCGCCTCGCCCTAACGGTAATCTTCCTCGTTCGAGCGAAAGTGGGCCGCTCGCTGCCATTGACTGGCTTGATGAAACAGCGGAACTCCTTGGCAAAAGACGACAGGGATGACAGCCGTGGCAAAAGCATTGATCGCAAGCCTGATACCGTGGATCGGCATCGTCGGAGTTGCCACCGGAATGCCGGCAAGGGCGCAGGACGAAGGCGCGGGCGAAGTCATCGTCACCGCCATGCGCCGCGATTCCGAGGATTACAGCGCCGAGGTCCCTGCGGTCGGGCTGAAGCGACGAGCAGACTTCGCGGTGGTGCAGGTATCCGTCGCTGGCGACAGCCGCGACAAGGCGCAGCGAGAGGGCGAGATCTACGACATGGTGCGCGCTGCCATCCAGGCCGCGCCGCGCGCAGGCGTCCAGCTCGCATACGGCGAGCGGACGTTGCAGCCCCTGACGCTGGCAAATTACCGCGAGTTGACGCTGACGAACGACGGAAGGCCCGACAGCCAGCGCACCCACTTCTTGGTCAAGGTACCCCTGACCGGGGCCACCGACGCGCAATCGGCGCAGACCGCGATCACCGCATTCGTAAAAGGGGTGAAGCCGGTCGGCCGCGCGCTGATGACCGAGACCGACGACCTGACGCTCTCGGTCGTCGCGCCCGACCAGTACCGCGGCCAGATCACCGACGCCATCGCCGCCGACGCCCGCGCAACCTCCGCGCGCTTCGGAGATGGCTACGCAGTGCAAGTGGATGGGCTCAGCCGTCCGGTGGAATGGGCTCGCGCCGGACTGTCCGACGTGCTGCTCTACATGCCCTATAAGCTGACGGTGGTGCCCAAGCCTTAAACCAGCTTCCACTCCCAGCCGAGCGGGTCGCCGTCCATCGCTTCCACGCCCTGGGCAGCCAGTTCGTCGCGTAGACTGTCGGAAGTGGCGAAATCCTTGTCGGCGCGGGCCTGCTTGCGGCGGGCGAGCACGGCCTCGATCTCGGCCTCGGTGATCGCCGCCGCCTTGGGGCGCAGGCGCAGGTCGGCGCGGGTGATGGCGAGCAGGTCGAGCCCGAGCACAGCGTCCATCGTCGCGACCACCGCGCGCTTGGCGGCGGGATCGACCTTCTTGGCCGCCAGCACGTCCTCCAGCGCGGTGAGCGCGACGGCGGTGTTGAGGTCGTCGGCCATCGCCTTGTCGAAGGCCGCCAGCATCGGCGCGAGCTTCGGGTGCGTCGCGTCCCCGGCCTCTACGTCGGCCAGCCGTTCGGCCGCCATGATCATGCGTTTGAGCCGCGTCAGCGCAGCGCCCAGCCCCTCCCACGAGAACTCCAGCTCCGACCGGTAGTGCGCCTGTAGGCACAGCAGGCGATAGGCGAGCGGGTGGTAGCCCTTGTCGATGAGCAGCTGCAGGCGCAGGAACTCGCCCGAGGATTTGCTCATCTTGCCTGAGCGTTCAACCAGAAAGTTGTTGTGCATCCACACCTTGGCGCCCGAATTTGCCGGCGTGTCGAGACTGCATGGGTCGCCGGGCGTGCAAGCGAACGCCTGGTTCTGCGCGATCTCGTTAAAATAATGGATCTCGCGGTGGTCGATGCCGCCGGTGTGGATGTCGAACGGGAAGCCGAGCAGGTCGCCGCTCATCACCGAGCACTCCAGGTGCCAGCCGGGCGCGCCGCGACCCCATGGCGAGTCCCATTCCATCTGCCGGGTCTCGCCCGCCGGGGTCTTGCGCCAGATCGCGAAGTCGGCGGCGTTGCGCTTGCCCTCCACCGCCTCGATCCGGCCCTCGCCCTCGTCCGTCACGGCGCGCGCGAGGCGGCCGTAGTCGGCCACGGTCGAAACGTCGAAGTAAAGCCCGCTCTCCAGCTCGTAGCAGTGCGCCGGCGCGATCCACTGCGCGAACGCGATCATCTGCGGCACGTAATCGGTCGCGATCGACCACTTCGCCGGCTGGCGGATGTTGAGCGCGGCGATATCGGCCCAGTAGGCCTGCGTGTAATGCTCGGCAATGTCCCAGATCGACTGGGCCTGGGCCCGTGCCATCTTCTCCATCTTGTCCTCGCCGGCGTCGGCGTCGTCGGTGAGGTGGCCGACATCGGTGATGTTGATGACGTGGGTGAGCTTGTAGCCCTTGTGGCTCAGCGTGCGCCCCAGCACGTCGGCGAAGACGTAGGCGCGCATGTTGCCGACGTGGGGATAGTTGTAGACCGTCGGCCCGCAGGTATAGACGCGCGCCTCGCCCGGGTGGACGGGCTGGAACGGCTCCAGCTGGCGGGTCAGGCTGTTGAACAGCGTAAGGGGTGCAGGCTCGCTCATGGCCCGCGGCCTTAGGCGGCGCGGGGAAGCGCGGTCAATCCTCGAACATCTCGCGCAGCACGGCCAGGGCGGCGGACAGACTGGATGCGTCGACGCGCCCAAGCTTGCGGATCATGCGGTGGCGATCGACCGTGCGAAGCTGCTCGGCCAGAACCAACCCATCCTTGCCAGCGAACGTCGTCGCCACACGAAATGGCGCGGGCCTGCTGCCGCTCGTCATGGGCATCACCGTCACGGTGTCGAGGTAACGGTTCATGCTGTCGGGCGAGACCACCAGGCAAGGCCTCGTCTTTTGGATTTCACGGCCCACCGTCGGATCGAGTTCCGTCAGCCAAACGTCGCCACGCAGCGCCGGCGACAGTCTTACCATTCCCATTCCTCGTCAAAATCCGATGGCATCTCAAGCCACTCGCGCTCCTCTGCCGTCATTCCGGCAGCGGCCACGGCCTTCGCGCCTTCCTCCCACCCCTCGCGCACCTTGCGCTTCACGGGCTCGAGGATAACCTTGCCGTCCTCCAGCCGCACGTCGATCTTGGCGCCGAGCGGCAGCCGAAGCTGGTCGAGGATCGCCTTGGGGATGATCGCCCCGGTCGAATTGCCCATCTTGCGAAGCGAGGTCTGCATGAACGGTTGTTAGCACAATGTAAGCACGACGTCTACCGGGCAGCGTATACGCCGCTTGAAGAGCGACCCACGGGCCTTTTAGTGCCTAGAAGAAGCCGTGCTCCACAGGTAAAGTGTTGCATGTTTGCAGCTAAGGCATTGCCGGGATTGCCGGCGTACGGACCACCCGCCTAGTCGTTCCCCGATCCTGACGCATTTCGCGAAGGCTTTGTGGTTGAGTTTAAGCTCGACCACGGTGGGAGCTGGATCGGCAATTTCGCGAACGGCCTGGCCGGTGGCCGAAGCGCGATACATAGCGATTTGGGTGCGAGGGCTATCCTCGTTGTCGCAAGCGGTGCCGGCTACATTGTTGACGCGACCGAGCGTCGCGTCCGCGAACTCCCGATCGAAATCCAGCACATGTGGTTCGTTACCGAACTGCAAGCCTTGGTTGTGACCAACGGCTTGTGGATAGAAGCTTTCAATGCCGATGAGCTGATCTGGCGAAGTCGCCGCTTCTCTTGGGACGGCGTTCGGCACGTGGCCCGTTCAAATATGGCGGTGACAGGCGAAGCTTTCGATCCCTTGTCGAGCGACTGGATTCCATTCCAAGTGGACCTCACCTCGGGCGAGGTTAAGGGCGGTTCCTATAGCGGGCCGAGTATGTAGCAGGCCGCGTCAAAAAAAACAGGGCTTCAGCCGCCACCCCCTCACTCCTCCTCGAACAGCCCTGCCAGCTGCTCGATCATCGTGCCGCCCAGCTGCTCGACGTCCATGATCGTCACCGCGCGGCGGTAGTAGCGGGTGACGTCGTGGCCGATGCCGATGGCGACGAGCTGGACGGGGGACTTGCTCTCGATCCACTCGATCACGCGGCGCAAGTGCGCTTCGAGGTAACCGGCGGAGTTCACCGACAGGGTCGAATCGTCCACCGGCGCGCCGTCCGAGATCACCATCATGATCCGCCGGTCCTCGGGCCGGGCGAGCAGGCGCGAGTGGGCCCACAGCAGCGCCTCGCCGTCGATGTTCTCCTTGAGCAGACCCTCGCGCATCATCAGGCCCAGGTTCTTGCGCGCGCGGCGCCAGGGCTCGTCGGCCTTCTTGTAGATGATGTGGCGCAAGTCGTTGAGGCGCCCCGGATGCTGCGGCTTGCCGCCCGCCAGCCAGGCCTCGCGGCTCTGGCCGCCCTTCCAGGCGCGGGTGGTGAAGCCCAGGATCTCGACCTTGACGCCGCAGCGCTCCAGCGTGCGCGCGAGCACGTCGGCGCTGATCGCCGCGATCGAGATCGGCCGCCCGCGCATCGAACCGGAGTTGTCGAGCAGCAGGGTGACGACCGTGTCCTTGAACTCGACGTCGCGCTCGACCTTGTAGGACAGCGACTGGCCCGGCGAGACGATCACGCGCGCCAGCCGCGCGGCATCGAGCAGGCCCTCTTCCTGGTCGAAATCCCACGAGCGGTTCTGCTGCGCCATCAGCCGGCGCTGGAGGCGGTTGGCAAGGCGGGTGACGATGCCCTGCAAGCCCTTCAACTGCGCATCGAGATAGGCGCGCAGCCGCGTCAGCTCCTCCTCGTCGCACAGCTCGGACGCGATCACGACCTCGTCGAAGGCCTCGGTGAAGACCTTGTAATCGAAGCTGTCCGGGATGTCGGTCCAGGGCCGGTTGGGGCGAACGGGGAGCATGCCCTCTTCGCCGTCCTGGCCCTCGTCGCCTTCCTCCATATCGTCGGAGGTTTCGCCCTCGGCCTCGCTTTCGCCCTCGTCATCGCCTTCACTGGGCTCGGCCGCCATCTCGGAGGGCTCCGGCTCGGCACCCTGCTCGCCGCCCTCCTCTTCCTCCTCGGTCTCGTTCTCGCCGTCCATCTCGTCCGATTCGTCGGTCTCGGGCGGCAACTCCTGGACGCGGGTGAGTTCGAGATGCTGGAGCATGTCGAGCGAGAGCGACTGGAACGCCTTCTGGTCGTCGAGCGAATGGGCCAGCGCTTCGAAATCGGCGCTCGCCTTGTCCTCGATCCAGTTGCGGACCATCTCGACGCCGGCCCGCGCGGCATCGGGCACCGGCTGGCCGGTCAACCGCTCGCGCAAGAGCAGCGCGAGCGCGGCCTGCAGCGGCACGTCGTCGGCACTGGCGGCACGGGTGATCGGATCGCCGCCCATGCGCACCATCAGCGCCGCGTCGAGATTGTCCCGCATGCCGGGGTAGGCGTTGGAGCCGAGCGCCTCGTAGCGCACCATCTCGACCGCATCGTAAGCGGCGCGGGCCGCAGGCTCGGACGGCGCGCCGCGGGTGTGCAAGCGGTCGTTGTGGTGGCGCAGCTTGAGCGCGAAGCTGTCGGCAAAGCCGCGCGCCTGCAGCGCGGCGCCACGCGGAAGGCCGCGGCCGGGCATCGGCACGCGGAAGGTGGAGCCGGTCGAGCTGGGGGCATCGGCCGTCCAGTTGACCTCCACCTCCCTGTCGTGCGCGATCGCGCGGCTGGCGCCGGCCAGGGCGGACTTGAAGCGGTCTGTAGGGGATTCGTCGGACATCGCCGCCAGCGCTAGCGCATCGGCGCGGCAGGCTCAAACGCTGGCGTGGTGCGGGAGAGCTGCGGAGGGGACGATTTTCCTACAAGGCCAGGGCCTGCTATGGTCGCGTCGGATCTTTGAAACCGTGGACAGGCGACCCTTGCAGATGCCTTCTCGCGCGTGTGTTTCATCAACTAAACCCATCTTCCCCATCCGTGGGGGAGGATGGCAGGTGGTCAGATCGACTGCCCGGTCTTGGCCCAGTCGGCCATGAAACCCTCGATCCCCTTGTCGGTCAGGACGTGCTTGAACAGGCCCTTGATGACGGCGGGCGGCGCGGTCATCACGTCGGCGCCGATCTTCGCCGCTTCCAGCACGTGGACGCCGTGGCGGATCGAGGCGGCGAGGATTTCGGTCTCGAAAGCGTAGTTGTCGTAGATCAGGCGGATGTCACGGATCAGCTCCATGCCGTCGAAGCCGTTGTCGTCGTGCCGGCCGATGAAGGGCGAGATGAAGCTGGCGCCAGCCTTGGCAGCGAGCAGCGCCTGGTTGGCAGAGAAGCACAGCGTGACGTTGACCATCGTGCCCTCGCCGGTCAGCGCCTTGCAGGTCTTGAGGCCGTCGATGGTGAGCGGGACCTTGATGCACACGTTGTCGGCGATCTTACGCAGGATCTCGGCCTCGCGCATCATCCCCGCATGGTCGAGAGCGACCACCTCGGCGCTCACCGGGCCATCGACGATGCCGCAAATCTCGCGGGTGACTTCCATGAAGTCACGTCCGGACTTGGCGATCAGCGAGGGGTTGGTGGTGACGCCATCGAGCAAGCCCGTCTCGGCAAGCTCCTTGATGTCGGCGATCTCGGCTGTGTCGACGAAGAACTTCATGGCGCTTTCCCTTGGGCCCGGAGGCGAGTCCCGGCCCCTATAGGGAAAGCGCGATGACCCGGCTAGAGAGCCTTCAGGCCGGCGATCAGCAGCGGGTCGTTGCTGCTGGCGGGATCGGCACGGATATCCGCTTCGCTGGCGCCGATCTCATACCAGATCGCGTTATCCGCCTCGATCGCCAGCGCATGCGCCGCCGCCGCCAGGTCGACGCCGGAGAGCGCCGCGATCGCCTGGCCCAGGACGGGATCGCTGCCGATGCGCATCACCTCGTCGAGTGCGGGGATCATCGCGTTGACCAGCGCCGGCCCCATCGCCTGACGCAAGTAGGTGGTCGCCGCCGTGCGCTCGCCGTGCAGCAGTGCCAGGGTGTCGGGGATCGAGATGGAGCGCACCGCCTCGGCTACGACCGGCGCGGCCTTGCGGGCGCCGTCTTCGGCGAGGTTGTTGAGGTGGTGCTGCAGCTTTTCGCGGAAGACCTCGGAGCGCAGAATACCCGCCATCGCCGAGCCCGGCTTGCCGAATAGCACCGGGAGATTGATCCGCGCCACCGAGCTGTCCCAGAAGCCGTCGGGCTGGACCAGCCGGGCGAAGGCACGCTGGGTCGACAGTTCTAGCATGCGGCGGACGATGTCCGTAGTGCCGTCGCGCCGCATCATCGTCGTGCAACCGGGCAGCGCGAATGCCCCCGCCGCCAGCAGACCCGCCAACGCCGCCCGGCGCGAAAGACCGCCTCCAACCAAACCAGGACGCCCCGTCGATCCCCAGTTCTGCATCACACCCTCCTTCACGAGCCAAACCCCGGGTGCCTATATGCGCCCCCACATGCAACGCGCCCGACTCCTCGTCTTCAACGCCGCTCTCGGCGTTCTCGACTATCGCGTGCCCGACGGAATGGCGATCGAATACGGTTCGATCGTGATCGCTCCCTTGGGCCCGCGACAGGTGCTCGGCATCGTCTGGGAAGCGCAACGCCTGAGCGCGCCCGAAGTGCCGGAGGCCAAGCTGAGGCCGCTGCTCGACGTGATGCCGGTGCCGCCGGTTCCGGAGAAGCTGCGGCGGCTGATCGAGTGGACCGCGGAATACTACTGCGCCACCCCCTCCTCGGTCGCCCGCATGGCTCTGGGTAGCATGGCGGCATTGCGCGGTGGCGGCACCACCACCGAGTACCGCCTGACAGGAGAGGAGCCGACACGATTGACGCCGCAGCGCGCCGCGGCGTTGGACGCACTGCAGGGAGAGCAAGCCTCGATCCGGGAGCTGGCGAAACTGGCAAGCGTGTCGGAGGGCGTGTTGCGCGGGATGGTCGGTGCGGGACTGCTGGAGCCGGTGGCGGTCGATCTCGACCGGCCCTACCTGCGCGCCAATCCGGCCTTCGCGCAGCCGGAACTCAGCGACGCTCAGCGGGAGGCGGCAGACACGCTCGTCGAAGCAGTTCGTGACCGAGCCTTCGCGCCATTCCTGCTCGACGGCGTGACCGGCTCAGGCAAGACCGAGTGCTATTTCGAAGCGGTGGCCGAAGCGCTGCGGCTCGGCCGGCAGGTGCTGGTGCTGCTGCCCGAGATCGCACTGACCCAGAACTTCCTGCGCCGCTTCGAGCACCGCTTCGGGGTGCCGCCGGTGTTGTGGCACTCCTCGCTCAAGTCGAGCGAACGGCGGCGTGCGTGGCGGGCCATCGTCCATGGCGGCGCTCAAGTCGTCGTGGGCGCCCGCAGTGCACTGTTCCTGCCCTATGCCAACCTCGGACTCATCGTCGTCGACGAGGCACACGAGGTCTCGTTCAAGCAGGACGACGGGGTGCGCTACAATGCCCGGGACGTGGCTGTGATCCGCGCCAAGCTGGAGTCAATCCCGGTGGTGCTCGCCAGCGCCACCCCGGCCCTCGAATCGATGCAGTTGGCGGAGGCCGGCGTATACCGGCGCATCGACTTGCCCGACCGGTTCGGCGGAGCGCAGTTGCCCGAGATCCGTATCCTCGACTTGCGCACTGAAGTGCCCGAGCGGGGTCGCTGGCTGGCCCCGCGGCTGGTCGAGGAGATGAAGGCCCGGCTGGCGCGGGGCGAGCAGTCGCTGCTGTTCCTCAACCGCCGCGGCTATGCCCCGCTGACGCTGTGCCGGCAGTGCGGCTATCGCTTCCAGTGCCCCAATTGTACCGCTTGGTTGGTCGAGCACCGCTTCAGCCGCCGCCTCGCGTGCCACCACTGCGGCCACGAGGCGCCGGTGCCGGACAATTGCCCGGAGTGCGGCACTGCCGACTGCCTGGTGGCCTGCGGGCCCGGCGTGGAGCGTATCGCCGATGAGGTGGCCGAGCTTCTGCCCGAGGCGCGCACCGCGCTCGTCACTTCCGACACGATGGCCAGCCCGGGCGCGGTCGCGGACTTCGTCGCCATGACCGAGGCGGGCGCGGTCGACGTCATCATTGGCACCCAGCTGGTGACCAAAGGCTATCATTTTCCGGAGCTGACCCTGGTGGGGGTGGTCGATGCCGACCTTGGCCTGGAAGGCGGAGACTTGCGCGCGGCGGAGCGCACCTATCAGCAGATCGCGCAAGTCGCAGGTCGGGCCGGTCGCGGCGAGAAACCCGGCGAAGTGCTGATTCAGACGCGCCACCCGGAAGCGGCAGTGATCGCCGCGCTGGCGAACGGAGACCGCGACGCTTTCTACGCGGCCGAGACTCAGGCCCGGCGCGAGGCGGGTGCACCACCCTTCGGGCGCTGGGCCGCGATCATCGTCAGCTCCGAGGATCAGGCCGAAGCGCTTGCCGCCGCGCGGTTGATTGGGGGCACCGCGCCGGACTTGCCCGACATGCTCGTGCTCGGCCCGGCACCCGCACCTATGTCGCTGCTCCGCGGTCGCCACCGCTTCCGCCTGCTGATCAACGCCCGCCGCTCGGCCGAGCTGCAGAAGACGCTGAACGAGTGGCTAAACCCGCTCGATTTCCCGCGCGGCGTGCGCGTTTCGATCGACGTGGATCCCTACTCGTTCGTCTGAGCGATCTCAGCCGGGGACCGCCTCCAGCGCGGCGGCCGGAATTCACCCTTGCGGTGAGCGAGGACCAGGAAGGCGATGCCCAGCCCGGTGGCGACGACAAGAGCTATGAATGACGCCTCCAGACCGAAGGCGCCTCCGGTCAACCACTCGGGCCCGGTCAGTTGCGTCTCCAGAAGCCCCTTGGGCGGCGGGCTGCCGGAGACGGGAATCGAGAAAACCCAGCCTTGGGTGAAATTCCAGCCCATGTGGATGCCGATCGGCAGCCACAATCGTCGCGTCAGCAGGTAAGCGGCGCCAAGCATGACACCGGCCTCGCAGGCAATGGCGAAAGCGGCAAACATGGTGGCACCTGGGTTCATCAAGTGCGCCAACCCGAAGAACGCGGATGTCGCTACGAGCGCCGCCCAAGTACCGAACATCGCCTCGAGCTTGCGCTGGATTACGCCGCGGAATACGGCCTCCTCGGCCATGCCGCTCGACAACGCGATGCCGAGCCAGAGCCAGATGTCGCCCCACCCTCTCGTGCCGATGATCCGGAACCCGCCAAGCACAGCGGCTATGGCTGTCACGATGCAAAAGATCGCAACTCCGATGAGGATACCGAACCCAAGCTCGGTGGCGGTGCGCCCGCCATCGACCCGTGCCCCGGGCGCCGGATCAATCCAGCGCCGAAATGCGAAGTAAGCTGCGAGTGCTCCAAAGCCGCTGCTCAAGCCGACCAAGGTTCGCATGAAGCCTGGGCCTTGCGGCTGGAACAAGTTCCACGCGATTACCGGTAGTACCGCGCCTGCAACCACCAGCACAAAGCCGATCGGCAGCAGCACCAGCGGGTGCGCGAAGAAGGGGCGCGCCGTGTCGAATCGAGGCGCACCGGTTGGTATGTCCACCGCTTCGGTCGTCATCGTTACCGACTCTCCTCTTCGCGCCGCAGCAGCTCGCGCTTGATCGCCTCACCATAAGCGTAGCCGCCCAGAGACCCGTCCGAGCGCACCACGCGGTGGCACGGGATCAGGACGGCCACATTGTTCGTGCCATTGGCCGAGCCTGCCGCGCGCACCGCGGCGGGCTTGCCGACGGCAGCGGCGATCTGTGCATAGCTGCGAGTCTCGCCGGCCGGTATCCGCTGCAGCTCACGCCAGACTGCCTCTTGGAACGCGGTGCCCTGGACGTCGAGCGGGACGGCGCTGGACAAGCCAGGCTGCTCGACCGCGGTAACGACCTGCGACAGCAGCTCGGCAAAGGCACCTTCGCCTTCAATGAGCCGCGCCTTGGGGAATCGCCTCGCGAGGTGGCTTGCGTCCTCGTCGAAAGACAAGCGGCAGACGCCCTTGTCGGTCGCCGCCACCAGCATCCGGCCTAGCGTCGTTTCCACCACGGCCCAGCGAATCGTGACGCCGCGGCCGCCGTCGCGCCATGCGGACGGAGCCATCCCCATACGCTCACCGCTTGCTGCGTAGAACCGCGAGGGAGCGCCATAGCCGGCCTCGTAGACCGCTTCGGTGACACTGGCGCCCGCAGTCAACGCGTCTCCTGCCCGCTCGACGCGCAATGCACGGCGATACTGCGCCGGCGAGAGGCCGACAGCTCGAGTGAACACCCGTTGGAAATGCGTGGCGCTGTACCCCACTGCCTTCGCCAATGCACCGAGAGTGGGCGCAGTCTCGTCCGCACGCAGCATGGTAATCGCTTGCTGCACCGCAGCCTCGTCGCGAGCGACGTCGTCCGGCCGACAGCGGAGGCAGGCGCGCAGGCCCGCCCCTTCTGCTCGCGCCGATGCGTCGAAAAAGCGCACGTTCTCGCGCCGGGGATGCCGCGCTGCGCAGGAGGGACGGCAATAGATGCCAGTGGACACCACGCCGGTGACAAAGCGGCCGTCATAGGCGCGGTCGCGCCGCAGCACTGCAGCCCAGGCCTCTTCGTCGCTCACCTGGATGGGACCGGCCACCGTCACTTCGCGTCTCCCTGACGCTCGATCCGCGCCGCGAAGCAACCATAGGCGGCATTGTGGGCATGGATGCAAGCGATCGCGGCATCAGCAAATAGATCGACGATTGCAGTCTCCACCGCATCCGGCGCCGCAAGTCGCGCGCCTGCGGGCATCCCCTCGACATCGCAGCCGCCCGAGGAGAGCGTCCGCCCGCCGAAGACTGGCGGCAGGCAGTCCGCGAAAGCTCCTGCCACCACCCACGCGCCGCGTGGGCGGGTCAGCTGATCCGAGGTCATCAAGGAATGTCGCTCGAACGTTTTGGGCTGCAGAAGGGTGATTCGGTACGTCATGGGGCACTCTCCTGATCGGTGTACCACGCACCATGATCCGTGCGTGGTACAGCCGCTTCCCGCGCCTTGCGTTCAAACCCATAGACTTCGGTTCACCGCCCGGACCCAAGGGGCGCCTTGCATCGCAACACTATCGTCGCTATGCGCGCCCCGTCTGCGGGCCGGGGGGCACGTTCCAGCAACGCGTCCCCAGTGCCTCAGCCCACCCGATGTAAGGATAGGACACGCGTGGAGAATTCCGGCGGAATCAAGGCCAGCCTGCAGGGACGATACGCTTCGGCGCTGTTCGACCTCGCCAGCGAGAACGGGACCGTCTCGGCGGTCGAGACGGACTTGGAGAAAATCGGCCAGGCTATCGTCGAGAGCGCCGACTTCGCAGCGTTGATCCGCAACCCGCAGATCAGCCGTGAGGCCGCCGCCAGCGCAACCGACGCCGTCGCCGGCGTGCTGGGCCTGTCGCAGCTTACGAAGAACTTCCTGGGTGTGCTGGCGGGCAATCGCCGCCTTTCGGCGCTGCCCGACATCATCCGCGCCTTCGCCGCAATCGCCGCCGCTCAACGCGGCGAAGTGACCGCCGAAGTCACCAGCGCCCACGCGCTCACCGACGAGCAGGTGGAGCAGCTGCGCCAGAAGCTGGAAGTGCGTGAAGGCCGCAAGGTCAAGATCCGCACCAGCGTCGACCCGGATCTTCTCGGCGGCCTCGTCGTCACCATCGGCTCCAAGCGCATCGACAGCTCGATCCGCACTCGTCTCAATTCGCTCGCCCAGGCCATGAAGGGCTAAGAAAGGCAGAACAATGGATATCCGCGCAGCAGAAATCTCGAAGGTCATCAAGGACCAGATCGCCAGCTTCGGCACCGAAGCTCAGGTTTCCGAGGTCGGCTCGGTTCTGTCGGTGGGCGACGGTATCGCCCGCATCCATGGCCTCGACAACTGCCAAGCCGGCGAGATGGTCGAATTCTCGAACGGCGTGCAGGGCATGGCCCTCAACCTCGAGGCCGACAACGTCGGCGTCGTGATCTTCGGCTCGGACGCCGAGATCAAGGAAGGCGACAGCGTCAAGCGCACCGGCACCATCGTGGACGTGCCGACCGGTAAGGGCCTGCTCGGCCGCGTCGTCGACGCGCTCGGCAACCCGATCGACGGCAAGGGCCCGATCATGTACTCCGAGCGCCGCCGCGTGGAGACCAAGGCCCCCGGTATCATCCCGCGGAAGTCGGTGCACGAACCGGTGCAGACGGGCCTTAAGGCGATCGACGCTCTCGTTCCTGTCGGCCGTGGCCAGCGCGAGCTGATCATCGGTGACCGCCAGACCGGCAAGACCGCCGTCGCCATCGACACCTTCATCAACCAGAAGGAAGCGAACCAGGGCGACGACGAGGGCAAGAAGCTCTATTGCATCTACGTTGCCGTCGGCCAGAAGCGCTCGACCGTCGCGCAGATCGTCCGCCAGCTCGAAGAGAACGGTGCGATGGAGTACTCCATCGTCGTCGCCGCGACCGCATCGGAGCCCGCGCCGCTACAATACCTGGCGCCCTACACCGGCGCTGCGATGGGCGAATTCTTCCGCGACAACGGCATGCATGCCGTGATCGTCTACGACGACCTCTCCAAGCAGGCCGTCGCCTATCGTCAGATGTCGCTGCTGCTGCGCCGCCCGCCGGGCCGCGAAGCCTACCCCGGCGACGTGTTCTACCTGCACAGCCGCCTGCTGGAGCGCGCGGCCAAGCTGAACGACGAGAACGGCAACGGCTCGCTCACTGCGCTGCCGATCATCGAGACCCAGGCCGGCGACGTCTCGGCCTACATCCCGACCAACGTGATCTCGATTACCGACGGCCAGATCTTCCTCGAGACCGGCCTGTTTTACCAGGGCATCCGCCCGGCCATCAACGTCGGCCTCTCGGTTAGCCGCGTCGGCGGTTCGGCCCAGACCAAGGCGATGAAGAAGGTCGCCGGGTCGATCAAGCTGGAGCTGGCGCAGTACCGCGAGATGGCGGCCTTCGCGCAGTTCGGTTCGGACCTCGACGCCTCGACGCAGAAGCTGCTTAACCGCGGCGCACGCCTGACCGAGTTGCTCAAGCAAAAGCAGTTCTCTCCGCTGTCGTTCGAGGAGCAGACCGTGTCGATCTTCGCCGGCACCAACGGCTACCTGGACGCGCTGCCGGTGTCCAAGGTCACGGAGTACGAAACCGAGATGCTCAGCTATCTGCATTCGGAACATCAGGACGTACTGGACCTGATCCGCACGACCAAGGACTTCGGGGACGAAGCCAAGAGCAAGACCAAGGCCGCGCTCGACGCCTTCGCCAAGCAGTTCGCGTAAGACGGAAAACCTGGACTGTCTCGTCACCCTTAACTTGTTTCAGGGTCCATCTCTCCAGATGGCACCGAGCGTGAGGCGAAATGGATGCTGAAACAAGTTCAGCATGACGAGAAGGTGAAGAGTTAGGGCACTATGGCAAGTCTCAAGGAACTCAAGGGCCGGATCAACTCGGTCAAGTCGACCCAGAAGATCACCAAGGCCAAGCAGATGGTCGCCGCGGCCAAGCTGCGCAAGGCGCAGGCGGCAGCCGAGGCCGCTCGCCCCTACGCCGCACGCTTGGCCGAGGTGATGGCCTCGCTCGCCTCGAAAGTCACGGTCGCCGCGAACAGCCCCAAGCTGCTCGCCGGCACCGGCAGCGACCAGGTCCACCTGCTCGTCGTCGCCAACTCGGACAAGGGCCTCGCCGGCGCGTTCAACTCCAACATCGTCAAAGCCGCAAGGCTCAAGGCACAGGAGCTGGAAGCGCAGGGCAAGACCGTGCTGTTCTACCTGATCGGCCGCAAGGGCCGCGCGGTGATCAAACGCGAGTACCCCAAGCAGATCGCACACATGTTCGACACCACCGACGTGCGCGATCCGGGCTTCAACGAAGCCGAGCGCGTCGCCGACGAGCTGGTGGCGATGTACGAGGCCGGCAAGTTCGACGTGGCGCACCTGTTCTACTCGAAGTTCCGCTCGGCTCTGCTGCAGGAGCCGACGAGCCAGCAGATCATCCCGGTGCCTGCGCCGAAGGTGGCTCCAGCTGCTGCCAGCGGCGATGCCGTCACCGAATACGAGCCCGATGAGGAGGAAATCCTCGCAGCGCTGCTGCCGCGCTACCTGAAGACGCAGATCTTCGGCGCGCTCCTGGAGAACGCAGCGTCTGAACAAGGCGCCTCGATGACCGCGATGGACAACGCCACGCGCAATGCCGGCGAGCTGATTCAGAAGCTGACCATCGTCTACAACCGCACCCGCCAGGCAGCGATCACGACCGAACTCATCGAAATTATTGCTGGCGCGGAAGCGCTGTAGCACCACCAAATCTGTGGCGCGGAAGCGCTGTAAGAAACGCAGGCAAGGAAAAACGAATGGCCACTGCACCCGTGCTTAATCTCACCACTACCGGCAAGATCAGCCAGGTCATCGGCGCCGTCGTCGACGTGACCTTCGAAGGCGAGCTACCCGCGATCCTCTCCGCGCTGGAGACCGACAACAACGGCCAGAAGCTCGTTCTGGAGGTCGCTCAGCACCTCGGCGAAAAGACCGTGCGCACCATCGCCATGGACGGCACCGACGGTCTTACCCGCGGTCAGGACGTCAAGAGCACCGGCAAGCAGATCTCGGTGCCGGTTGGCCCCAAGACGCTTGGCCGCATCATGAACGTCGTCGGTGACCCGATCGACGAGCGCGGCCCGGTCGGCTCGGACATGTTCGCCCCGATCCACGCCAAGGCTCCAGAGTTCGTGGATCAGTCGACCGAGGCAGCGATCCTGGTCACCGGCATCAAGGTCATCGACCTGCTCGCGCCTTACGCCAAGGGCGGCAAGATCGGCCTGTTCGGCGGCGCCGGCGTTGGCAAGACCGTGCTGATCCAGGAGCTGATTAACAACATCGCCAAGGGCCACGGCGGCGTGTCAGTGTTCGCCGGCGTCGGCGAGCGCACCCGCGAGGGCAACGACCTCTACCATGAGTTCCTCGACGCTGGTGTCATCGCCAAGGATGCCGAAGGCAATGCCACCTCGGAGGGCTCGAAGGTCGCGCTCGTGTTCGGCCAAATGAACGAGCCGCCGGGCGCGCGCGCCCGCGTTGCCCTCTCGGGCCTGACCATGGCGGAGTACTTCCGCGACCAGGAAGGCCAGGACGTGCTCTTCTTCGTCGACAACATCTTCCGCTTCACGCAGGCAGGCGCCGAAGTGTCGGCGCTGCTGGGCCGCATTCCCTCGGCAGTGGGCTATCAGCCGACCCTGTCGACCGACATGGGCGCGCTGCAGGAGCGCATCACGTCGACCACCAAGGGTTCGATCACCTCGGTCCAGGCGATCTACGTGCCTGCCGATGACTTGACCGACCCGGCGCCGGCCACCTCGTTCGCCCACTTGGACGCGACGACCACGCTGAACCGCGCCATCTCCGAGCTGGGCATCTACCCTGCAGTTGACCCGCTCGACTCGACCTCGCGCGTGCTCGAGCCGCGCATCGTCGGTGCCGAGCACTACGAGACCGCGCGCCGCGTCCAGGAGACCTTGCAGAAGTACAAGTCGCTGCAGGACATCATCGCCATCCTGGGCATGGACGAGCTCTCGGAAGAGGACAAGATCACGGTCGCCCGCGCCCGCAAGATCCAGCGCTTCCTTTCGCAGCCGTTCCACGTTGCAGAAGTCTTTACCGGCATCTCCGGCAAGTTCGTGCAGATCGAGGACACGGTGAAGTCGTTCAAGGCTGTCGTCGACGGCGAGTACGACCACCTGCCTGAAGCTGCCTTCTACATGGTCGGCGGCATCGATGAGGCGGTCGCCAAGGCCAAGAAGCTGGCTGAAGAAGCCTGAGATGCCGCTGCACTTCGAACTCGTCACGCCGGCCCGGCTTGTCCGTTCCGAGGACGTCCACATGGTGGTCGTCCCCGGTACCGAGGGCGAGTTCGGCGTGCTCGCGGGCCACGCGCCCTTCATGTCGACGATCGCCGACGGCGCGCTCAAGGTCTACAAGACCGAGAATGGCACGCCCGAAGAGATTCGCATCACAGGCGGCTTTGCCGAAGTCGGCGATGCGGGCCTGACCGTGTTGGCAGAACACGTCGAGGGTTGAGGCTGGGCTCGGTCGCGTCAGACGCGATCGGACTTGCAGAATTCGGCGCTTTCGTGCGGGACTCGTCCCTTGCCGGAAACCGCTGCTGAACTTATAGGGGCCGCTTCTTCCACTCAGGAAAGCGGCCTCTCTCCATGCAGAAGCTCCACCTTGTCATGGGCGGCCGGGTCAAGGACCCGCGGACGCTCGAATTCGCCGACTTGTCGTCGCTGGATATCGTCGGCGTCTTTCCCGACTTCAACTCGGCGCAGGAAGCCTGGCGCGCGAATGCACAGCGCACCGTGGACGATGCCGAGATGAAATACGTGATCGTCCATCTTCATCGTCTGCTCGAGCCGGACCTGCCGCAAGGCTAACATCTCGCTCAACACACAGAAAAAGGCCGGCGTTGCGCCGGCCTTTCTTGCATCATGTCGGTATTTCAGATGAATTCGAGTTTCTGCACCACGTAGAATTTTTCTCCCGCCGGCACAGTCACTTCGATCTCGTCCTCAACACGGCGGCCGATCAGGGCTCGGCCCAGCGGCGAGTTGTAGCTGATGCGGCCGACTTTGGCGTCGGCCTCATATGGACCCACGATCTGGTACCTTACCGGCTTATCGTCGTCGTCCAGCAGAGTTACAGTAGCGCCAAAGATAATCTTCTCGCCTGAGAGCGTCGCCGGGTCGATGATCTGGGCGCGCGTGATCTTGTCCTCGAGATCGGCAATCGTCGCCTCGATCTGACCCTGGCGCTCCTTCGCGGCATGATATTCGGCGTTTTCCGAAAGGTCACCGTGAGCCCGCGCCTCCTCGATCGCTTCCACGACCTTCGGGCGCTCTTCGCGCAATGCCTTGAGATCCGCAGTCAGCCTCTCGTAGCCCTCCGCGAGCATCGGCAGCTTTTCGATACTGGCCATCTTTGCGTCTCTTCCTCCTGTTGCCCCCTCTTCAGGATTGGCCCTTGACGACACCTCGTCAGCCCCGCTCCGGGAGCGATGCTCCTCTGGACCAAGGCCGATCTGCGGTGATGTAGGGAGGCAAGATCGATTTCAGCTATAGTAGTCTTGCAACGAACGCACTTCAAGTTGGCTCCCGCGCGTGCGTACAATCGCCTCGCTGGCCGCCACGCTGGCGGCAGCGGTGGTGAAGATCGAGACCTTGGCGGTCAGAGCCGAGGCGCGGATCGACTGCGAATCCTTCAGACTCTGCCAGCCCTCGGTGGTATTGAAGATCAGCGCGATCTCGCCGTCCACGATCTTGTCGACGATGTGGGGACGGCCTTCCGCCACCTTATTGACGACTTCCACTGGCAGCCCGGCGTCCGCCAGGTAACGCTGCGTTCCCGAGGTCGCGATGATGCGGAAGCCAGCGTCGATTAATTGGCGTACTGCAGGCAGGATCATCGCCTTGTCGCTGTTCTTGACCGACACGAAGGCGGTGCCGCCGGTCGGCAGCTTCATCCCGGCACCTAGCTGCGCCTTGGCGAAGGCGGTCGGGAAATCGGCATCAATCCCCATGACTTCGCCGGTAGACTTCATCTCCGGGCTGAGCACCGGATCGACGCCGGGGAAGCGTGCGAACGGGAAAACGGCTTCCTTCACCGCCATGTACGGCAGTTCGCGCTTGAATGGCGGGAAGGTGGACAGCTTCTCGCCCGCCATGACCCGGCTGGCGATCTTGGCGACCGGCTGGCCGAGCGCCTTCGCGACGAAAGGCACCGTGCGGCTGGCACGCGGGTTGACCTCGATCAGGTAGACCTCACCGTTCTTGACCGCGAACTGCACGTTCATCAGCCCGCGCACGTTCAGCCCGAATGCCAGCGCCTCGGCCTGCCGCTCCATCTCAGCCACAATCTCAGCCGGAAGCGAGTACGGCGGCAGGGTGCAGGCGCTATCGCCGGAGTGAATGCCGGCCTCCTCGATGTGCTGCATGACCCCGGCGATGACCACTTCGTCACCATCGCATAGCGCGTCGACATCGCACTCGATCGCGTCGCGCAAGTACTGGTCGATCAAGACCGGACTGTCGCCAGAGACCTGTACGGCAGTGGCGATGTAGTCGTCGAGCTGCTGTTCGCTGTCGACGATCTCCATCGCGCGGCCACCCAGCACATAGCTGGGGCGCATGAGCACAGGGTAGCCGATGCGGTTGGCCACCGCGACTGCTTCGTCGCGGCTGCGCGCGATGCCGTTCGCCGGCTGCTTGAGGCCCAGCTTGGTTACCAGAGCGGCGAAGCGCTCGCGATCCTCGGCAAGGTCGATCGCGTCGGGCGAGGTGCCTAGAATCGGAATGCCAGCATCCTCGAGCGCCTGCGCCAGCTTGAGCGGGGTCTGACCGCCGAACTGGACGATAACGCCGACGAGTTCGCCGCGCGACTGCTCGACGCGCAGGATCTCCAGCACGTCCTCGGCGGTCAACGGCTCGAAGTAAAGGCGGTCAGAGGTGTCATAGTCGGTCGAAACGGTCTCGGGGTTGCAGTTGACCATGATCGTCTCGAACCCGGCCTCAGCCAGTGCGAAGCAGGCATGGACGCAGCAGTAATCGAACTCGATCCCCTGGCCGATGCGGTTCGGACCTCCACCCAGGATCACGATCTTGCGCCGGTCCGATGGCATCGCCTCGTCTTCAGGCGCGCCGAAGATCGGCGCTTCGTAAGTCGAATACATGTATGGCGTCACCGCCTCGAACTCGGCGGCGCAGCTGTCGATGCGCTTGAACACCGGGTGCACGCCCAGCTTCTGGCGGAGCGCCCTCACCTCGTCCTCGCTGGTGGCGCCGGCCATGGCGCGAAGGGTATCGTGAAGCAGGCCCGAACGACGCGCCTGTGTCTCCGCCAGGCCGCCGGCAACGCCGACCGAACGCACCGCCAGCGTTGCGAGGCGCCTGTCGGAGAAGCCCATCGCCTTGAGGCGGCGCAGGCCCTGCGCATCGATCGGCAGGCCCTCGGCCATGATCGCCGCTTCCTCGGCCACGATTTCCTCGATGTGCCGCAGGAACCAAGGGTCGTAATGCGTGATTGCGTTGACGTCCTCGACGCTGAAGCCCTCGCGGAAGGCCTGAGCGACGACGAGCAGCCGATCGGGCGTGGCGCGGGCGAGCGCCGCGGTGATGACATCGCGGCCGGCCCCCTCGATAGCTGGGACGCGATTGAAGCCGTCGAGACCAGTCTCCAGCCCGCGCAACGCCTTCTGCATCGATTCCTTGATGTTGCGCCCGATCGCCATGACCTCGCCGACCGACTTCATCGCCGTGGTCAGCAGCGGTTCGGCGCCCTTGAACTTCTCGAACGCGAAACGCGGGATCTTGGTGACGACGTAGTCGATCGTCGGCTCGAAAGCGGCGGGGGTGGCGCCGGTGATTTCGTTGGTGATCTCGTCGAGTGTGTAGCCCACAGCCAGCTTGGCGGCGACGCGTGCGATCGGGAAGCCGGTCGCCTTCGAGGCCAGCGCCGATGAGCGCGAGACCCGCGGGTTCATCTCGATAACGATCAGGCGGCCGTCCTTGGGATTGACCGCGAACTGCACGTTGGAGCCGCCGGTCTCCACGCCGATCTCGCGCAGCACCTCGATAGAGGCGTTGCGCATGATCTGGTATTCCTTGTCGGTCAGCGTTAGCGCCGGCGCCACGGTGATGGAATCGCCGGTATGCACGCCCATCGGGTCGACGTTCTCGATGGAGCATATGATGATACAGTTGTCGTGCCTGTCGCGCACGACCTCCATCTCGTACTCCTTCCAGCCGAGCAGCGATTCCTCGATCAGCACCTCGGTGGTGGGCGAAGCATCGAGGCCGGAGCGCACGATCGCCTCGAACTCGGCCTTGTTGTAGGCGACGCCTCCGCCGGTGCCGCCAAGCGTGAAACTGGGGCGGATGATCGCCGGCAGCCCGGTGGTTTCCAGGCCCGCGAGCGCTTCGTCCAGCGTATGCGCGACCACCGAACGCGCGCTTTCGAGCCCGATCTTGTCCATCGCCTCGCGAAAGCGCTGGCGATCCTCGGCTTTGTCGATCGCGTCGGCATCGGCGCCGATCATGGTGACGCCGTACTTCTCCAGCGTGCCGTCGTTGAACAGCGCCAGCGCGCAATTGAGCGCAGTCTGCCCGCCCATCGTCGGTAGCACCGCGTCAGGGCGCTCCTTCTCGATGATGCGGGCGACGATCTCAGGCGTGATCGGCTCGACGTAAGTGGCGTCGGCCATGTCCGGGTCGGTCATGATCGTCGCCGGGTTCGAGTTCACCAGGACGACGCGGTAGCCCTCTTCCTTCAGCGCCTTGATCGCCTGCGTGCCCGAATAATCGAACTCGCATGCCTGGCCGATGATGATCGGACCGGCACCGATGACGAGGATCGAGGAGATGTCTGTGCGCTTGGGCATGGTTCTTTTCGCTTCAGGTCGAGGGGTTCAGGTCGCCGAGGGCCGTTTAAAGATCAGGGGCTGGACTGACCGTGGTGCCGAACGAGTCCTTCGGGAGCACGCTCGCCAATCATCCTCCGCTCCCCGATCTCGAGTTGGTCGGCCCGGCCGGCGACTTCGTAGGCAATCATGTGATCGATCAGTTCGGTCATTGCGTGTCTCCCTTCGCCGCGTCAGGTCAGCATGCCCACGAATTTCTCGAACAGGTAGAAGCTGTCCTGCGGGCCTGGGCTCGCCTCGGGATGATACTGCACCCCGAACGCGCGCTTGCCCCGGATGGCAATGCCGCAATTGGACCCATCGAACAGCGAGACGTGGGTCTCCTCCACGTGGCTCGGCAGGCTGGTGTTGTCGACCGCAAAGCCATGGTTCATCGAAGTGATCTCCACGACGTTGTCCCCGATCCGCTTGACCGGGTGGTTGGCGCCGCGGTGGCCCTGGAACATCTTGGCGGTCCGGGCGCCGGCTGCGAGCCCGAGGATCTGGTGGCCCAGGCAGATGCCAAAGATCGGCACGTCGCGCTCCAGCAGCCCCTGCACCATCGGCACCGCATATGCGCCGGTCGCGGCCGGATCACCCGGGCCATTGGAGAGGAAGACGCCGTCCGGCCCCAGCGCCAGAATCGCTTCCAGCGTGGTCTCGGCCGGGACGACGGTGACTCGCGCGCCGGCCTTCACCAAATTGCGGAAGATGTTGTCCTTGGCGCCGTAGTCGATCGCCACGACGTGCGGGCGGGCATCGCGGGGCGAGCGACCGTAGCCCTGCCCCAGGCGCCACACCGAGCCTTCCCAACCCTCCTGGATCTGCCGGCTGACCAGCTTGGCGAGGTCCATTCCCTCCAGGCCCGGCCAGTCCTGCGCCCGCTGGAGCAGCGCCAGCAGGTCGAACTTGCCTTCAGGGCTATGCGCGATCACCGCGTTGGGTGCGCCGGCCAGCCGGATACGGCGCGTGAGCGCGCGAGTGTCCACTCCGGAAAGGCCGATCTTGCCGCGGCTCGCAAGCCACTGGCCCCACTCGCCGCTGGCCCGGAAGTTGGACGAGGGCGTCACGTCCTCGCGGACTACGCACCCCACGGCGCCGTCGACGGTGGATTCAAGGTCCTCGTCATTGACGCCGACATTGCCGATATGCGGGAACGTGAAGGTGACGATCTGACCCGCATAGCTCGGGTCAGTCATCACTTCCTGGTAGCCGGTCATGGCGGTGTTGAAGCAGACCTCGGCCACCGCTTCGCCGACGGCACCGAAGCCGCGCCCCCACACCACGTTCCCGTCGGCCAGGACCAGAACGCCGGTTGAGCCGGCCGGTTGTTCGGCCGCTTTGGGCGCAAGCGAAGGTGCGGCGTCGGCCATGGTGGGTCGCTCCGTTTACGGCGTTTCTGACGATGAGTGCTAAGTCCCGCCCGCTAGAGAGGGTTGTCCACCGCGTCAAGGCGGCGCAGGTGCAAATCGGCGCGCAGCTTGCTACTTTTGCCCCACGACGAACCACTCACCTTCGAGGACGACAGAACCACAATGATCCGCGACACGATCAAGGCCGCCCAGATTTCCGCCATGAAAGCCGGTGACAAGCCGCGCTTGGCCGCGGTGCGCCTCATCCTCGCCAAGCTCAAGGACCGCGACATCGAACTGCGCACGGCCGCGACCACCCCTGACGACGATACGCTCGTCGTGGACGTCCTGCAGAAGATGGCCAAGCAGCGCCGCGAATCGATCCAGCTGTTCGAACAGGGTGGCCGGCCCGAGAAAGCCGCCGACGAACAGGCCGAACTCGCCGTCATAGAGGAGTTCCTGCCCGCCCAGCTCTCCCAGGCCGAGACCATGGCCGCGATCGAGGCGATCAAGGCCGAGACCGGCGCTAGCAGCATAAAGGACATGGGCAAGGTCATGGCCGAACTGAAAGCCCGCCACGGCAGCGTCCTCGACATGGGCAAGGCCAGCGGCTGGGTAAAAGCGGCTTTGGCCTGAAGCGCAGGCGGCGGCAGGCCGGTGCTCTCTCCCCAATGGCTCGACCAGTTGCGCACGCGGATCACGCTTTCGGCATTGGTCGGGCGTTCGGTGCGACTGCAGAAGGCGGGTCGCGAGCATCGGGCGTGCTGTCCGTTCCACAACGAGAACTCGCCCAGCTTCTATGTTAACGACGAAAAGGGCTTCTACCATTGCTTCGGTTGCGGGGCCCATGGCGACGCCATTCGCTGGATGACGGATCACCAGGGCCTGCCGTTCATGGATGCGGTCAGGGATCTGGCTGCCGAGGCCGGAATGGACGTGCCCGCGCCCGACCCGCGGGCGGCCAAGGCCGCCGAAAAGCGCGATTCGCTGCATGACGTCATGGCTGCGGCACAGGAGTGGTTCGCCAACAACCTGGCCGCGCCTGAGGGACAGCCAGCACGTGCCTACCTCGGCACCCGCGGTTTCGACGCGCACACCGTCCAGCGCTTTGGCTTCGGTTGTGCGCCCGAAGGTCGGCAAGCTCTGAAGGACGCGCTCGACGGATTCCCCGAAGCGATGCTGATCGAGGCGGGCCTGCGCATCGTGGTCGATGGCCGGGATCCTTATGACCGGTTCCGCGGCAGGCTCATGCTGCCGATCCACGATGCCCGAGGGCGCGTGATCGCATTCGGCGGGCGCATTCTGTCCAAGGAAAAGAGCGACGCGCCCAAGTACCTGAACTCGCCCGATACCCCGCTGTTCGACAAAGGGCGCACACTTTATAATCTCCATCGCGCCGCGCCGGCCGCCCGCCAGTCGGGCCGCATGGTCGTCGTCGAAGGCTACATGGACGTGATCGCACTGGCCGCCGCCGGCATCGCCGAGGCTGTCGCTCCGCTCGGCACTGCGCTGACCGAGCACCAGATCGAGATGCTCTGGCGCCATGTCGAAACGCCGGTGCTCTGCTTCGACGGCGACGCTGCCGGCCAGCGCGCGGCGATGCGCGCGATCACACGCGCCCTACCGCTGCTGCGCCCTGCCCACTCGCTGCGGATCGTGCGCCTGCCGGAAGGACTGGACCCCGACGATCTCATCAAGCAGCACGGCGCCGCGGCGATCGAAAACCTGCTCGGCGAAGCGCGACCACTTGCCGAAGTGCTGTGGGAAACCGAACGCGATGCCGCCCCGCTCACGACGCCCGAGGATAAGGCGGGGCTGAAGGCGCGACTGATCGCGCACGTCGAGACGATCCAGAACCCGGATATCGCGGGCCTTTATCGGCGCGAACTGCTGGACCGCTATTCCGCATTCGCATTTCCGCGCCGCGAGGAACGAGCATTCTCTCCCGGCGCTCCGAAGCAATTGCGACGGGGCAAATGGCCGCCAGGCCGCGAGGCTCCGCAGCCGTCTTCACCGGAATCGATCAGCCGCCTGACGTCCCGTTTCACGCGTGGCGGCAGCCGCGATGGACTGTCCGCTGCCGTGCTCGCCGGCTTGGTACGCCAGCCGGCGCTGCTCGCCCGTTACGCCGAGGCGCTTGCGCAGACACAGCACCTCGATCCCCGCTTCGGCATTCTGGTCGATCGCTGGGAGGCAGATGAACCGCTTGAAACCGCCGATCTTGCGACCATATTGCGAAACAACGGTATGGACCCGCCGGTGCCGGCCGACTACGCCGGGCTTCGGTTCGGCTTCCTCGAGGCGGATTGCAGCGTCGATCGAGCTGAGGCGGAGCTGGCGCAAGCCATTGATCTCTTGATTGAGCGACCGATGCTGGACGCGGCCCTCCAGGAAGCGACGGAACGACACGAGCGCGAGTTCACCGACGAAACTTTCGCCGAGCAACAGCGGTTGCGCGAGAGAAAGCTGGAATTTGACAATCGCCTAAGGCAAATGGCGACCAGGCAAGCGGGCTAAGTATGCAGGTGGATCAGGCGTCGATGGTATAATCGGCGGTGAGATCGACTGTCACGCATCGGGATTACGGCGGAATAATGAGCAAGAACGACAACACCGGCGACACCACTGACGGCACCGACGCGCCGCTGATCGACCTTAACGAAGCGTCGATCAAGAAGCTGATCGCTCGTGCCAAGCGCCGGGGCGTCATTACCTACGACGAATTGAACGAGGCCTTGCCGCAGGACCAATTCAACTCCGAGCAGATCGAGGACATCATGGCCGCGATCTCGGAGATGGGCGTCAACATCGTCGAGAACGATGAAGACGGCGGTTCCGACGACGAGCGCGACAACGACGATGCGGAGGCCGAGAGCGAAGACGACGGCGTCTCCCCGCGCCAAAACGTTGACCCTGCCAAGAAGAAAGAGACGATCGAGCGCACCGATGATCCGGTGCGTATGTATCTGCGCGAGATGGGCGCGGTGGAACTGCTCAGCCGTGAAGGCGAGATCGCCATCGCCAAGCGGATCGAAGCCGGTCGCGACATGATGATCCTGGGCCTGTGCGAGAGCCCGATCACCTTCCACGCCATCATCCAGTGGTCCGAGGCACTCAACAACGGCGAGATGCAGCTACGCGAGATCCTCGATCTCGACGCCATGCTTTCCAAGGAACCGGCGCCCGAGAACCTCAACGAGGACGGTGAAGGCGGCGACGACGGCGAGATTTCCGAAGCCACAGCCGGCCCCTCCTACAAGGAGGAGGAGGATGTCGAGGAGGAAGAACCCGCAGACAGCGACGAGGACGAGGACGGCATCGAGCGTCGCGCCAAGCGGCCCGACGAGGAAGAGGAAGAGGACAACACTCTCAGCCTCGCGCAGATGGAGGCCGCGCTCAAGCCCGAGGCGCTTGAGAAGTTCGCTCTCATCACCGAGCTGTTCCAGACGTTCGAAAAGCTGCAGTCGGATCGCCTCGAAGCGCTGGCGCTCGGCATCGATTTTCCCGGCGCAAAGGAAGACCGCTATCAGCAGCTGCGGGAGGAACTGACCGCGCAAGTGGAATCGGTGCAGTTCCACGCGACCAAGATCGAGTACCTGGTCGACAACCTCTACGCCTTCAACCGCCGCCTGACGACGCTGGGCGGACAGATGCTGCGCCTGGCCGAGCGCCACAAGGTCAAGCGCGCCGACTTCCTCGAGACCTACGTAGGCCGCGAGCTCGACGACACCTGGCTGCCTTCGATGGCCGGCAAAGACAAGAAGTGGGCGGCCTTTGCCGAGAATGAGGCCGATTCGGTCGAGCGCATCCGCGCCGAGGTGGCCGACATCGCCGCGGCGACAGGCATGGCGCTCCCTGAATTCCGCCGCATCGTCAACATGGTCCAGAAGGGAGAGCGCGAGGCGCGGATCGCCAAGAAGGAGATGGTCGAGGCAAACCTTCGGCTCGTGATCTCCATCGCCAAGAAATACACGAACCGCGGCCTGCAATTCCTCGACCTGATCCAGGAAGGCAACATCGGCCTGATGAAGGCGGTCGACAAGTTCGAGTACCGACGCGGCTACAAGTTCAGCACCTATGCGACGTGGTGGATCCGCCAGGCCATCACTCGTTCGATCGCCGATCAGGCGCGCACGATCCGCATCCCGGTCCACATGATCGAGACGATCAACAAGCTGGTTCGCACCAGCCGCCAGTTCCTCCACGAGCAGGGCCGCGAGCCGACCCCAGAGGAGATGGCCGAGCGCCTTTCGATGCCACTTGAGAAGGTTCGCAAGGTGATGAAGATCGCCAAGGAGCCGATCTCCCTCGAAACGCCGATCGGCGACGAGGAGGATTCGCACCTGGGCGATTTCATCGAGGACAAGAACGCGATCATCCCGGTGGATGCCGCGATCCAGGCGAACCTCAAGGAGACCGTCACCCGTGTCCTTGCCAGCCTCACCCCGCGCGAGGAACGCGTGCTGCGCATGCGATTCGGCATCGGCATGAACACCGACCACACGCTCGAGGAAGTCGGCCAGCAGTTCTCGGTCACTCGCGAACGCATCCGCCAGATCGAAGCCAAGGCTCTGCGCAAGCTCAAGCACCCGAGCCGCAGCCGCAAGATGCGCTCGTTCTTGGACCAGTGACGAAAGCCCCGCTCCGGCGGGGCTTTTTGCTTGCTAGGGTTATGGCGGCAGCGCTCTGTTACCGTCTTGTCCGGAGCACCGCTGCGAGCTAAGGAGCCCTCGTCCACGTAACTGACGAGGCAGGCGGATCACCGCCGTGGAGCGTGGGCCTCGCACTGCCGCTCGTCTGGGCACCCGAAATCGCTGCTGCGGCCGGCCGGTCGCGTCGTCGAAACTGAGGTGGTGTTCATGAACCGTTGCAACCAACCAGAACTGGCCAAGCGCCGACCCGCCTCCTATGGGGCAGCGGAGCCGAATCCGCGGCCGCGAGACTGACGCCATGCGTATCGCCATCGCTTCCGACCACGCCGCCGTCGAGTTGAAGGCGGACTTGCGCGAGTACCTGATCGAAGTCGGCCACGAGGTCGCGGATCTTGGTCCGGAGACCACTGATCGCGTCGACTATCCCGACTACGGTTATAAGCTCGCCGCGGTCGTCGCCGACGGCACCTGCGAGTTTGGTGTGGCGCTGTGCGGCTCGGGCATCGGCATCTCGATCGCGGTCAACCGCGAGCCGGCGTGCCGCTGCGCGCTCGTCTCCGAGCCGCTCTCCGCCGCCCTGGCACGCGAGCACAACGATGCCAACGTCATTGCCATGGGCGCGCGCCTGACCGGGCCGGACATGGCCAAGGCCTGCCTCGATGCTTTTCTCTCGACCGGTTTCGGCGGCGGACGCCACGCCGGCCGGGTCGAGAAGCTTTCCCACCCGTCCTTTTGATCGAAAGGTCCCGTCACTCATGACCGTCGACACCGCTATCCGCTCCGCCGGCTTCTTCACCGACTCGATCAGCCAGAGCGATCCTGCCGTCGCCAAGGCGATCGGCAAGGAGCTGAATCGCGAACGCAAGCAGATCGAACTTATCGCGTCCGAGAACATCGTCAGCAAGGCCGTGCTCGAAGCGCAGGGCTCTGTGCTGACCAACAAGTATGCAGAAGGCTATCCCGGCAAGCGCTACTACCAGGGTTGCGAGCCCTCGGACGAGGTCGAGACCCTGGCGATCGAGCGTGCCAAGCAGCTGTTCGATTGCGGCTTCGCCAACGTGCAACCGCATTCGGGCGCGCAGGCCAACGGCGCGGTGCTGCTGGCGACGGTCAAGCCCGGTGATACCGTCATGGGCATGAGCCTCGATGCTGGCGGCCACCTCACCCACGGCGCAAAGGCGGCACTCTCGGGCAAGTGGTTCAACGCCGTGCAGTACGGCGTCACCCGCGACACGCATTTGATCGACTACGACCAGGTCGAGGCGCTTGCGCGCGAGCACAGCCCTAAGCTCATCATCGCTGGTGGCTCTGCCTATCCGCGGGTGATCGACTTCAAGCGCATGCGCGAGATCGCCGATGCTGTCGGCGCGATCTTCCAGGTCGACATGGCGCATTTCGCCGGCCTCGTCGCTGCGGGGCTGCACCCCTCGCCCTTCCCGCACGCACACATCGCCACGACGACCACGCATAAGACGCTGCGCGGGCCGCGCGGCGGCATGATCCTGACCAACGACGAGGCGCTGGCCAAGAAAATCAACTCGGCAGTGTTCCCGGGCCTCCAGGGCGGCCCGCTGATGCACGTGATTGCTGCTAAGGCGGTGGCCTTCGGCGAAGCGCTGCGCCCCGAATTCAAGGACTACGCCGCGCGCGTGATCGAGAACGCCCAGGCGCTCGCTGACACGCTCAAGAGCCGCGGCGCCGCGATCGTTTCTGGCGGCACCGACACGCATCTCGCGCTCGTCGACCTCTCGCCGCTGGGCGTGACGGGCAAGGATGCCGACGAAGCGCTGGAGCGCGCCGGTATCACTTGCAACAAGAACGGTATCCCGTTCGATCCACTGCCGCCGATGAAGACCAGCGGCATCCGCGTCGGGTCGCCCGCGGGCACCACTCGCGGCTTCGGGCCTGCCGAGTTCCGCGAGATCGGCAACCTTGTCGCCGATGTCCTCGACGGTCTTGCCAAGTGTGGCGAAGCTGGTGATGCTCAGGTGGAGCAGAACGTTCGCACGCGCGTTGAAGCGCTGTGTGACCGCTTCCCCATCTATGAGGACTGACTTTATGACTGATCCGCTGCGCCCCGACGACAACGGCAGCAACACCGGCGATTTCATCTCCGACGCGCGCCACGAACTCGCCGGCATGCTCCAGGACGGGCTCGCCCATCCATCGACCAAGCCGGTGCTGATGTGGGGCGCTATCGGCGCCATCGCCGGCGCGGTCCTGCCTATCGTCTCCATCCCGCTCGGCCTCGCCGCAGGAGCGGGATACCAGTTCTACAAGCGCGTCCGCCCCGACTGAGGGCGCGCCTCCTTCCCGAAAGTCTTGCCTGAATGCGCTGTCCGTTCTGCGCCAACGACGATTCCCAGGTAAAGGACAGCCGACCGACCGAGGATGCGACGGCGATCCGTCGCCGTCGCCAGTGTTCGAGCTGCGGCGCGCGCTTCACCACGTTCGAGCGCGTGCAACTGCGAGAAATCACTGTGGTGAAGGCCGTCGGCGATGCGGCCGAACCTCGCCGCGAGCCCTTCGATCGCGCCAAGATCGAGCAATCCGTGGTCCTGGCCTGCCGCAAGCGGGACATCGGACGTGAGGCAATTGACCGACTGGTGTCCGGCGTGCAGCGCCAGGTCGAGACTCTTGGTGAGGCCGAAGTGCCCTCCCGTGTCATCGGCGAACTGGTGATGGAAGGCCTGCGCCAGCTCGACTCCGTCGCTTACATCCGCTTCGCCAGCGTCTACCGCGCCTTCAACGAGGCCCGTGATTTCGAGGAATTCGCCGGCACCGTGCGCGAAGTGGCCGGCGAATGAAGCGACATCATGGCTGAGCGCTCTCCGATCATCGTTCTTGTGCGCCCGCAGTTGGGCGAGAACATAGGCAAAGCCGCGCGCGCCATGCTCAACTTCGGGCTGACTGAGCTGCGGCTGGTCACACCGCGCGACGGCTGGCCCAATCCATCGGCCGGCCCCGCCGCCGCGGGAGCGGACGAGGTGCTGGAAGGCGCACAGGTATTCGAAACGCTTGCCGAAGCTGTGGCCGATTGCGCCAACGTCTACGCCACCACCGTGCGCAAACGAGGCGTCACCAAGCCGGTAGTTACGCCGGAACGGGCGGCGCACGAGATCCACAATGCCGCTGGCCGCTCCGCACTCGTGTTCGGACCGGAGCGCTCCGGGCTTGAAACCGAAGACGTGGCGCTCGCTCGCGCCATCCTGACCGTTCCGATCAACCCCGAGTTCGCCTCGCTCAACCTGGCCCAGGCCGTGATATTGTGCGCCTACGAGTGGTCCAAACATGCCGATCTGGCCCAGCCGACTGTCGAAGACTTGCTGCCGCCTGCGCCTCAGGAGGAACTGGAGGGGTTGATCGGCCATCTCGAAGGGATGCTTGAGCCGCTCAACTACTTCTTCCCGGAAAGTCGGGCCGTCGCGACTCGCCTTACCTTGCGTAACATGCTGACTAAGCCGGGCTGGAACACGCTCGAAGTGCGGACGATGCGCGGCGTTCTCAGTGCACTGGGGGGTAAGCGGAGGCCTCGGCCTGGGCACTAACTTGACAGTAGTTAGATTGCCATGAGGCTCGACCAAAGCCCATAGGTCATGTATGCTGCGGTGCAAAAGCATGAGGTTTCATGATGTTGCTGCGTACTGTCTGGTTTTTCACCGCCTTTGTCCTCCTTTCAACTGCCGCTCATGCGGAAAGCACGGCCAGTCCTTCCGCCGAGCCGGTGAAGGAGAAGAAAATCTGTCGCAGCCAGCCTAAGACGGGCTCCTTCATTGCCAAGCGCATTTGCCACACTCGCGCGGAGTGGAAGGCCATCGAGGATGCCCAAAGCCGTGTCTCCGAACAGGCGATCGATAAGCTGCGCAACAGTCGTGTACTTCACAATGATGATTAAGCGTTACTGCGGTTGACTTTCTCGTCATAGCCCGTAAGGGCCACCCCTTCACAGGACGCCTGCTTCCTACAGGTGCTCCCTTCGGCCCCGCACCCCGGTGAAGCGGCGGCCGCGTTTCGCGCCTTAGGCGGAACGGTGCGCCCCGGGACTAATGGATCGCCCTGCCATGGTGGCCGAGCGACAGCAGAATGGAAAGACGACTTATGTCGAAGCGCAAGAGCGCCAAGTACAAACTCGACCGGCGCATGGGCGAGAACATCTGGGGCCGTCCCAAAAGCTCGGTCAACCGCCGCAGCTACGGCCCCGGCCAGCACGGCCAGCGCCGCAAGGGCAAGCTTTCGGACTACGGCATCCAGCTGCGCGCCAAGCAGAAGCTCAAGGGCTACTACGGCGACGTGACCGAGAAGCAGTTCAAGGCCACTTACCAGGAAGCCGCCCGGATGAAGGGCGACACCGGCCAGAACCTCGTCGGCCTGCTGGAGCAGCGCCTCGACATGGTGGTCTATCGCGCCAAGTTCGCGCCGACCATCTTCGCGGCACGCCAGATCGTCAGCCACGGCCACATTCGCGTCAACGGCGTGAAGTGCAACATCGCATCGCGCCGCGTGAAGATCGGTGACGTCATCAGCCTGGGCAGCAAGGCCAAGGAAATGGCGTTGATCATCGAAGCTCAGGCCCTGCCCGAGCGCGAAATCCCCGACTACGTTTCGGCCGAAGGAACCGACAAGATCACCTTCGTGCGCGTTCCGACGCTCGACGAAGTGCCTTATCCGGTGAAGATGGAACCGAACCTGGTCGTCGAGTTCTACTCGCGCTGATCGAGCGTTTGGCTCGCTGTCGAAATGGAAAGGGCGGTCCCTCGGGGCCGCCCTTTTCGTATCTACATTCGACACATTAACTTACAGAAATCATGGCGTTTGTCGGGGAACTGTCACGCTCCAAGATCATTGAACAGACATCATGTCTCGCTATCGTTTCATCACCCCCCACCGCACTGGCAAATGGTACTCAGACCTCGACACGGCACGGCGGTTCGCCTGCGAGATCGGCGCCGGATTCCTCGATACGCGCACCGGTCGGTTCGTGGCTTATGTGGGAACGCAACTGCAGACGGCGATTGCTGGCGAGGAGCCGTGCGAGCCGGCCTAGGAGCCCGCCGGGCGCGACGTGCTAGCGCTTGCTTCGCCCCTGGTGCCGAATGTTGCCCGGTCGTCCCCGCGGGCCTACCAAGTGATTGCCCCGCTTCTTCAGCGATTCCGGACGTTTGCCGCGCGGCTCGACGCGTCCACCGCCCTGCTCCAGCTCAAACTTGAGGGCACCGGTCAGCGGATTCGCCTCCGCGAGCCTCAACGGCAGGATCTGGCCGATCGCATAGGTAGTCCCGCTGTCCTGCCCCACTAGCACCTGGGCCTTTTCGTCATAGTGGAACCGCTCGTCGCCCAAGGTCGAGACGGGCACCAAGCCGTCACCACCGAGGCCAAGAATGGTGGCGAAGAAGCCGAACTTCTGCACCCCGGTGATCCGAGTACGGAAAACTTCACCCACTCGGCTCGATAGCCAAGCAGCGACGTAGCGATCGATCGTCTCGCGCTCGGCCTCCATCGCTCGCCGTTCGGCCCTGCTGATCGCCTCGCTGACTTTGCCCAGATCGTCACGATCGCGCTCCGACAGACCAGACGTCGCAGGAAGGTCCGCCTGGGGTTTGGGCTGCTCCAGCCCGTACGCATCGACCAGTGCGCGGTGGACGAGCAAGTCGGCATAGCGCCGGATCGGCGAAGTGAAATGCGCATAAGACGCCAGCGCAAGGCCGAAGTGCCCTTCGTTGCGCGGACCGTAGTAGGCCTGTGTCTGGCTGCGCAACACAGCTTCCATGATCAGCGCCTTCTCGCTCTCCTCGGCGATGTCCTTGAGCATGCGGTTGAACAGACCGGGCGTGATCACCTGGCCCATCGCGAATTTTTTGCCGAATGTGGCGAGATAGTCCTTGAGCGCGACCAGCTTCTCACGGCTCGGCGTCTCGTGCACGCGATACACGACCGGTGCGACTTTCGCTTCCAGCGCCTTGGCCGCGGCGACATTGGCGGCGATCATGAAGTCCTCCACCACGCGATGCGCATCGAGCCGCTCGCGCAACGCGATCTCGGTGATGCGGCCGCTTTCGTCGAGCTTCACACGCCGCTCGGGCAGTTCCAGTTCCAGCGGATCGCGCGCCGCACGCGCCAGGGCGAGAGCGTTCCACGCCGCCCACAAGTTCTGGAGGTATGGCGGGGCCGCGTTCGCATCGATCCGCGCCTGCGCTTCCTCGTAAGCGACCACTTCGTGGATGCGCACCAGCGCACGGGTGAAGCTCCACTGCGTGATCTTGCCCTGCCCATCGAAGCGCAAGTGACAGGCCATGGCGGCGCGATCCTCGCCAGCGCGCAGCGAGCAGACGTCAGCGCTGAGCACTTCGGGCAGCATCGGCACCACACGGTCTGGGAAGTATACGGAATTGCCGCGCCGGCGTGCCTCACGATCAATCTCGCCGCCGGGACGGACGTAGAACGAGACGTCGGCGATGGCGACTAAAGCGTTGAACCCACCCTCTCCGTCCGGTTCGGCCCAGATCGCGTCATCGTGGTCGCGGGCGTCGCTCGGATCGATCGCGACGATCGGCAGATGGCGCAGGTCCTGGCGATGGTCGGGGCTCAGCGGTAGCTTGGCGGCACGCTGCGCCTCGTCCAGCGTCTCCTCGTCGAAATGGTTGGGGATGCCGTGCTTGTGGATCGCGATGAGGCTGAACGCCTTGGGAGCGAGCGGCTCGCCGAGCACTTCGGTCACCTTGATCGATGGCCGGGCCGATCGCCCCATCGGCACGCCCAGCACCAGTTCGCCCGCATTGGCCCCGCCCAGGTCCGATATCGGCGAGGCATTGCGGACCCGTTTGTCGACGGGTGCAAGCCATGGCTTGCCGCCGCCATCGATCTCTACCACACCCAACACCTGCTCGGAGCGAAGCTCCAGCTTCTTCATCGGGAAGGCCCGCCAGCCGGTCGCGGTCTCCTCGGTGCGCGACAGCACGCGGTCGCCCTTTTTCAGCGCCGAGCCGCGCCCTTTCTCGACCAGGCGGATACGCGGCGGCGGGGTCGCGTCTTCGGGCTGCCAAGTGTCCGGCACCGCGATCGCCTCCCCCTCGTCGATGTCGATCACGCGCAGGACCGTGACCTTGGGGAGGCCACCCATCTTATGGAAGGCGGTGCGCCTGCCGTCGATCAGACCCTCCTCGGCCATATCCTTGAGCAGCGCCTTGAGCTGAATCTTCTCGTTGCCCTTGAGGTCGAACTCGCGCGCGATCTCGCGCTTGCCGGCGGGCACGTCGGAGTTCTGGATGAAGTCGAGAATCTGCTTGCGCGTGGGCAAGCCGGGAGCGGGCCGGTTCTTGGAAGGCATGCTGCCGAGATGGCCCGCGCCGCGCCGCAATGCAATGCCGCGCTGTGCGGCCCTCATCTCAGAACTGCGTCGATGCCTCATCGTAGCGATTGGGGCCCGGCGTCGACGGCCAGGCGCCGAAAACGATGACGACGAGGTACCCGATCCAGGCCAAGGCGCTGACGCCGAGCATGCCCTGCATGTTCATCGTGGCAGTCGGGTTGGAGGGATCCATCGTTGCCATGGCCTCGATGATCTCGCCGATGCGCGACAAGTTGTAGAGTTGCGAGGCGAGCACCAACGCGAAGGCCACGCCGGCGATCCAGCCGGGCCCATTCGAATCGTGCAGGCGGCGGACGAAGGCTGCCAGCATCAGCAGCGAGGAGACCATGCTGATGGCAACAGATGCGTACATCGAGGTGCGCATGCTGCCAGCCATCGCGGCCATCATCTGGTGCTGCATTTGCTCGTCGGAAAGACCCTGCTGCACACCCTGGAAGGCGCCCGACATGGCGCTGCCCATCATCGGCAGCGCTATCAGCATGCCGATCGCATACTGCACGATCAGGAGGAACAGCACATAGAACCAGAACGTCTGCCGCGCGTCGCGGCCGGAGAAATTCGTCAGGTTCGTCAGGTTGTACTTGATCGCACCGAGCATTATCGCATCCCCCATTTCCACCCGCTCAGTAGGATCGGGCGACGAATATCCTTTCGACTGCGGGCGCTCCCGTAAAGAGGCAATCGCCATCCACCGGTGCGGCATCGAGCGGAGAGTTGCGGATGGTGAGCTTCAGCGCCTTGAGCTTTTGCACCACGGCGTCCAGTTCCTCACCAGTCGGCCGCGACCACTGCACCGCAGCCCAACCAGGATAACGCTTGTCCTCGGCGAAAAAGGCCACCAGCTCGTCGAAGCTGGCAATGGACGTAATCTGCGCATCGCGCCGCGCCTTGGCCTCGGCGTATAGTGACGCCTGCAGGTCCTGCAGTTCGGTCACAACACAGGCCACGAAGTCATCCTTCGCCATGCCCACGAAGTTGGCCTTGGCAGCTTCGTTCCACAGCCGGTCTCGGCGCAGCATCGAAACCTGGCCGCCAGCGGCATCGCGTCCACCGATCTCGAGCACCAGCGGCACGCCCTTCTTGACCCAGGCCCAGCGCTTCTGCGTCGCTTTGCCGGGCCGCTTGTCGAGCAGCACGCGCAAAGGTTCGCCGAAGGCGGTCAAGCCCGACAACGCCTTGGTCAGCTCGGCGCAATAGGCGAGCAGCGGCTCGTCCTCAGGCGTGTCACGCAGCATCGGCAGGACGACGATCTGGTGCGGCGCCACCATCGGTGGCACGCGCAGCCCGTCGTCGTCACCGTGGGTCATGATGAGACCGCCGATCAGCCGCGTCGACACGCCCCAACTGGTGGTGTGCGCGTATTGCTGCGCGCCTTCCTTGTCCTGGTACTGGATGCCCGAGGCCTGCGCGAAGCCGGTGCCGAGATAATGCGAGGTGCCGGCCTG
>Ga0070667_100000200_pt1 | contig 70789 bp, 69 predicted proteins | sample KBSS33metaG_FD_64659 | JGI IMG/M metagenome (GOLD analysis project Ga0070667, IMG submission 64659) | Switchgrass rhizosphere microbial communities from Kellogg Biological Station, Michigan, USA - KBS S3-3 metaG | ecosystem: Host-associated > Plants > Roots > Rhizosphere > Soil ...
AAAGAAAAAAAGTGCAGCTGAGATTGCATTAAGGTTTTCTGTTGCTAAATTAGCAATAATATCGGCAAAAGCTGTAGGAGGCTATCTTGGCATAGCTGCAGTGGTAGGTCTTGGCTCATTGCTTTTCCATAGGGTTGCTTCAGAATTCTCTATTGTTTATTATTATTCTTCTTACCGCGATCGCATGTTTGTTGACCCATGGGGAACATCGCTTAGGACAGGCCTTTTTTGGCCCTTGCCAGCTTTGTCAGCAGGTCTACAAGCTATGTATTTGGGTTTTTCGTTGGCGACGAGCCAAGAATACATGGCAAAATGGGCTGTTCGTAAGGCTTCAAAAAAATTAGACAAAGCTGTATTAAGAAAAAAGGCGTTGTCGCAAAAATCGTTATCAAAAGAAGAGTATATAATAAAAGAGTATGAAATAGATAAAGAGATAAAAAAAATAAATGAAGAGATAAAAAAGGCGCAAAAAGAATCAGATGAAGCTCGTGCAGGTGGTATGAGAACGGGTCCTGCGATGGTAGAAAACTTTAAAGAAGTTTTTGGCTGGGAGGGTTAAAAGTGGGCCGAATCGATTATTTTGATATCCCCTTTATTGTTTTTAAGAGTAATTGATTTTGATATTGGGTTTGCTATTGCTATTGATTTTGATGACGACGGGTCTTGTTTCTTTTGTTTGTTTTCTTGATTATTTGGATAGAGGCTATTTTGCTGTGCAAATGAACCTTTCACTTCTTGCTTGATTTTATGCCAGACGTCTTCATTGAGCAATGTTGTTCGAGCATCTATGGTAACAGGAAGTTCTGAAGTGATAGTTCCCTGGAGTGTGATTGCGTGTAAAAAGGCTTCCGTCTCTTGAGAAAGATAAAGATAGATAGATCCATTGTCTGCTTTTAAGTCTAGATAGCCGTTTTCAGGTAGAGACAGGCTATGGACTTTTATTTTTCCGGCCTGCGTTAATGCATAGATGCTATCTTTGGCATCATAGATGCATATAGAGCCTTTATTGGTGGTTGCATGTATCGGTTTGCTAGCCAATTCTATGTTTATAGATCCCTTTTGATGGATGGTTGCAATAAGGCTGTTGTGTGTATTTGTGCACATAATATTGCCATGCTTGGTGGTAAGGGTGATCATGCCGTCAGTATCTTTTGTATGTATTGATCCTTTATTGGTTTCCAAAAAGAGTGTTGTGTTTGCGGGTACAATGAGATGGTAATCTATGGTTTCTTTGCTATCAGTTATAGGTAGTATTGGTTGAATAAAGAGCGTGTTGTCCTTGATGTAGGAGTTGACGGTAAATGGCTCAGAAGTTTGTTTTTGGGTATAAGTAGCGTTGTAAATAGCGTTGGTGGTTTGTTTTGTTGCATTAATAAAAATGGTTTGTTGAGACCTATGAGTTCTGATTTTTATATTGCCAGATATATTTTTTAACTTTATAGTTTGAATTTGTGACGCATTATATTTGTATTGTTTTACTTGTGTAGAGGTAGGTGTTTTTTTTAATAGTGTTGTTATTTTTTCGAAAGAAAAAACAGCATATATTGATGTGCTTTGCAGCATAAGTATACTGATTAATAAGGTATAGAGAGTAGGATAAGATATAAAGATATAAGATAGAGAGATATACGTTATAGGGGTATGTGCAGAATGATGAGACATAGTGATTCCTCATTTCAGACGATGATAACGCACAAGATAGCTTTAGTATTAAATAAATATGCATGTTTAATCAAGATAATACCAGAAGTGGACTCTGCAGGAGGCCGTATTTTTCTCGTTGGCGGGGCTGTACGAGACATGATTTTAGGAAAATTGATTAAAGATGTTGATATTGAAATTCATGGACTTTATCCTGAACAGATTGAAACAATATTGTCTCAGTATGGTCAGGTGAATAGAGTTGGAAAATCGTTTGGTGTATTACGGATAGAGGGAATAGATATTGATTGGTCCTTGCCCCGTTTAGATAGTAGTGGTAGAAAGCCAGAGGTGACAATAGACCCTCATTTGTCATTAAAGCAAGCATTCATGCGAAGAGATTTGACCATAAATGCTATGGGCATAGACTTATTGACGTATGAGTGTATTGATTTTTTTGGGGGAATTAAAGATATACAAGATAGAGTATTGCGCGTAGTTGATCCGGTGTTTTTTTGCCAAGATCCCTTAAGGTTTTATCGGGTTATGCAGTTTATCGGTAGATTTGAAATGGAACCTGACAGTTTACTTACTCAGATTTGTACTACGATGGATATTTCTACGGTATCTATTGAGCGGATCGAAAAAGAATGTGAAAAACTATTATTAAAATCTCAACGCCCATCCCTTGCCTTTCGCTGGCTACATAAGATAGGCAGGCTAAAAGAAGTGATTCCTGAAGTTGCTCTACTTGATGGTGTTCCGCAAAATTCTGAATGGCATCCCGAAGGAGACGTGTTCGAACATTCTATGCAGGCGTTAGATGCATCCGCGTTTTTGGTATATAATGACATGCAGACAAAATTAATTATGATGTATGCTGCTTTATTGCATGATATCGGTAAAAAGGAGACAACCAAGCAGATAGGTGGTGTTTGGCGTAGTTTAAGGCATGAGCATGTGGGGGCGTTGATGGTGCCAGCGGCGTTGCGGCGAATTACCCGTAAAAAAGATCTTATATCGGCAGTAAAGTGCCTGGTGAAGTATCACATGGTTCCCATGCAATTAGTTAAAAGCAAGGCGTCCAAATCGGCATATAAGCGACTCGCTTGTAAAGTTGACCTTTGTGGTATTACGTTATCTATGCTTGCTGATCTTTGCTTGGCTGATAAGCAGGGTAGGAATGGATTAAGTCATATTCCCTTAACGAGTAGTTTTTCTGATTTAGATTATTTTAGGAATTGTATTGAAAAACTTGGCATAGCTGTTGCCGCTGAAAAGCCTGTTTTGCAGGGAAGCGATTTATTAAAATATGTGGCACCAGGACCTAAAATAGGAAAGATGCTTGCTTATGCGTATACTATTCAGTTGCAAGAAGGTATCGTTGATAAAGATATATTAGAAAAAAGAGTAGTGTCTTTTTTTAAGAAAAACAAAAAAATAGAATAATAGGGGTTTGGGTGCAGATAAAACGAATTATTACGGTAGCAAGCATGATTGTTATTGCTTGTATAGTATCATATTTCTCTTATTTTTTTGCAGGAGAAATTATGAAAAATTTTTCCTGTTATTTTTTATACCCCACCTTAAAAGTACAGGCAGATTTGGTTGATTCAGTTAAAGATCTTATTTATGATCGTAAAGATATGAAATATATTAAAAAAACGATATATCAATTACATAAAGAATGTGAAGGTTTACGAGCTGAAAATATTAAATTATTGGCAGTACAGAATGCTATACAAGAAATTACAGAAATAGCTGAGTTTAGAAAGCAGTACAATATGGAGAACGCGCGGATATCTCGTATTCTATGCAAACATTTTTCACCCCAGGAGCACTATTTTTTAATTGATGGAGGATCAGATCAGGGCTTAGCTTGCGACATGGTGGTAGTTTATAATAATTGCCTGGTAGGTAAAATCGAACAGGTATATGCTCGTTATAGTAAAGTTATTTTGGTAACAGATGAGCTTTGTAAGGTTGCAGCTTATTGCGCAAAGACGCAAAGTAATGGTATTTATCAAGGGTGTAATAACATAAAAAAAGCATCACTTTTATATGTACCTCATTTTAAAGATATGATTTTGCATGATACGTTATTATCGAGCGGCCAAGGAACTATTTTTCCCGCTGGGTTTAGTCTTGGCTCTATAGAATCATTTTCTTCAGACGGGCTGCATTATCAGATAACGGTAAAGCCGCATCTTGACTTTGAATCGCTCACGCACTGCCTTGTAATAACGCGTTAATATCGAGGTTGTTTGCTGAAATTGTTTTTATTGTTAATGGTAAAATGTCTTTTGGAGATTCAGATTTTTTCAACTCCTCATGATAAGCGCTACATTGAAGAATTTGTTGATCGACAGCGTATTTTGCATCTCTAATTTTTTGAGAATCCACAAAGGGTCGAACTAATCGGTTGCGGAGATAGAGGTCTGCGAAATAGGCGAATCCTAATTGCTTTATAGCGCCCTCCATAGCCTTTGCCTTCAAAGGTGTGTGAAGGGGATAGAGTTCGTTATCTATCAGTTGCTTTATGTTCTCAGCAGTATCAGCAAGATGATTACCACCTTCTTCTTGAAACTTTTGTTTATTATCTGGACTATAATGATTTTTGAGCGCTTTTTTGTATCGTTTTACTGCATTAAAAACCATGCGATGTATTTGTTGGTTCGTTAAGTATTCAAGTTCTGGTTCGTTGTTTAAGCCCAATAAATCAATGCATTTGTTACGAGCTTTTTCAAGTGGTTTATCGGAGGGATCGTATGTATTATGCTGGCAATCATAGTAACAATCACCAGAAGTAGTGAATTGTTTTTCTAAACCAAGGTATTGTTCTTGATTATTGAATAAGTTTTTTGTCTTATTGTATGCAGCATCATATAACGCTTGCGCTTCTTCGGGATAGTTGGGACAAAGGTTATCTATTTGTTGCTTTATATTTTTTTGATTGTTTTCACTTTGTTCACGATCTTCAGTGCTGCTAAGGGGATAATTTTGAATGTTCATTTCTTCAAAAAGTTTTTCAATTAAAGTGTTAAGTGTGTTGCAAAATTCTTGTTTTGTTTTTGGTTTTGAAATTATTGTGTCGATTTGATAAATTTCTTTTGATTTATCGGTTTTTTGATCTTTGTTAATAATGTGTTCTATGATTAGTTGTGTGAGGTTGTTTTGAAAATTTAATATATGATTTTTATAATCACGTTTTTCGGCGCTTGTCTTGCCTACGGAATTTTCATAGACAACAGTGTAATATTTACGTACATAGTGCAGATGTTTTATGGCATAATATATGTTCATGGCATCTTTAGAAGAAACGCAATCGGATACTACTTGTGCTAGTTTGCGAAAATCGTTTTCGTTTCTTTTAGAAAAATGTATTCTCATCATTGCTATTGCTTGCATTTCAATTATTGGCATTTTATTTATACGAAATTTATTAACTTCATGAATTATTTTGGGCGTTAGCAGGTTTGGTATTGTTGTTGATTTATCAGTGGCGGATAGTGAAGATGGGATTGATGTTAAAATGCCAAGAAAGCTAGTGATAATGAAGGAAAATATAAGGTAGCGGATACTATTTTTCATATGTTTCCTTTTTGTTATATATTTTATTTTGAGTATTTTTGTCTATTTTATGTAATTCAATAAATACTATGAGACAATTAATGCTATAAAATAATTGTAACACATGTTTGTTTTTTGTCTATTTTTTCTAAAAAAGCGAGTAAATAAAGGAAAAACAGGAGGCAGTCTAGCTACAACTGAGGGGTCGAATAAAAATTTTCCAATTGTCAAAGTGTAGCCAGTAATGAATTTCAACCTGTTTTGCCAAAAAAATAAACAATGCTATAGTTATTAAATTAAGCTCAAAAATAAAAAATTATACCAATTATTAGTTAATCATCATGAATTTAGTGCAACAGGTATAATTGCTAATAGTAGTCATTGAAAGAGGTTTTTTGTGAGTGTATATATTCAAAAATCGATTGTAATATTGATGTTGTCATTTATGGCATTTTTTTCAATTGTTGCCATAGAATCTAATATTGTTTTGGGAGGGAGCCTTCAAGATGGGGTTTTTGTGCCTAGGGAGCAAGCATCAACAGGCGAAGTAGAGTTTAATTTATTGGCTTATTCGGCAGTAACGGCGGCACAAGGAGTGGTGAGAGTGGCAAAAGCAGGAGCAAGAGCAGCAACAGGAGCAACAACGGGAGCGGTGATAGGTGGATTGGGTGTAGGAGCAATGATGGGAGCAATGCCTATAATAACTGCAATTGTACGTGAAAGAGAAGTAAGCGTGGTGAATGGGTTAGTCGCAGGATTGGCAGCTTTACAGGGGGTAATGATAGGGGCCTCGTTAGGGGGAGTGCTAGGAGCAGGAATAGGGTTAGCTCAAAACGATGCAAAAACTGCTTTCATAACGACAGGTTTTGTTATGATTGGGGGTCATGTAGGGGCTGTGACAGGATCTGGTTTGGATTTAGCAAGACTTTTTTTAAATGGTCAAAATCAAGATTTTTTTATGGTATCAGGTTTTGTGCTTGGAGGTGTAATGGGATATTTTAAATCAAAATAATTGCAAAAGTTTGCAGTAGAGAGAGCGGCTTTGTATCATCTATTGTAGCTTAGAATTGTTTGATAAGTAATTTTTGGCTATACATTTTATTCGTACGCAAAAGCGCTAGACATTCTATCACATTCTTGTTTTGACAAACCAAATTGAGAAGCAACAGTTTGCCATTGTTTCACGGCCAAGCTCACTTCTTTTATAATAGATAATGCTTTTTTTTCGTTTACTCGAAATTCTTCTGCGATACGCAAAGCAGTTTCCAGAGATGCAGCATTATCATAAAGATCAATTGATGTGGTGAGAATGCGTTGGCTTATTTCTATCGGTGTTGGATTTATGTCATAAGCAGGAGACAATCGCCATCCATTTTGTTTGTAAAGAAAGCCATGATTACGCAAATGGTCATCTGTGTTGGCAACCATTACGGTAAACACGATACGTCGCCAAAGTTCTTGCATATCTTCTTCTGGGAAAGCTCCGTGCTGGGCTAAGGCATCAGCTATTTCAAGGTAACTATGTTGTTCGTTGTCTCGTGCACCAAGCATACTCATTGCAGAGAGAAAAGGGATGCGATTTCCACTATTGTCTCGGTCAAACCTATTGATTATGAGAACTGGTTTTTCGCAGATTTTTTCTAGGCGATATGAAGGTATGTTTATGCCCGCTTTTTTTGCTAAGGTCAACGTAACTGCTTCCCAAACAACAACATTAAAATCATCATCTTTTTTTGGAAATTTAGCAATTGCAAGCCTACTATTTTTGTCTCGAATAGAAGCTTTTGGACGAGCACCACCAAGTGATGAGCCTGGGGCGAGCAAGAGCTTTAAGTCTTCGGCGCTTTCATTGTCAGCAAAGAATTTTTCGGTAGCTGATAATAATTTTGGTAAATCGATTAGCGGAGGAATACTGTTTTTTTGATTGGAAGATAGAAATATGTTCTCATTAGGTGAAATCGAAAAGCGTAAAGCTCCTTGGCGCGCCTCATCATTAACACCTAAAAGATAATCGATTTCGAAAAGGGTTTTCGGTGTACGATTTTGTTTTTTTGCTTGTGATGTTTCTGCCCGTCGCATGAGAACTCGTCCCCAGCGATCAGGAGCGGAATCACCTATTGCGCCAAATAAATTTGTTCCTTGGCCCGTGTGAAAGGCATCGTCTGTAAGGTTTAAAGCAGGTTCAAGTGCAAATTTTTCGGTATGATTTAACCAGGCTTTGTCATACTCGAATGAAGCACTTTCTTTATTGTTTTTTACCTGAAACCAGAGCTTTCCAATCCGTATATCATGGCCATTGAGTGAAATAGAAACAATAACCTCTCTGTTACTCATTGTTACTTTCTTGCTCATTATTTTTATTTTTTTTGTTTTTTCTACGAATTCTTTGAGGCAATCTTTCGTCGTCCAGCCTGCGACCTATAAGATCATGCACATGATCTACCAGATCTTCTATTCGTTTTTCCATGCCAAGGACAAAGAGGACAGTGGCATAGGCTCCTATTGAAGTGGTTGGATTACCTTTCTCAATTTTTCCAATGGTTGATCTTGATAAGTTAGCACGCGCAGCCATAAGTTCTATGGGGATGCGGCGACGGCGGCGTGCGTCATTAATGTCTTGTCCTAGTTTACGGAGAACTCTTTTAACAGGAATGGGAAAATGTGTCATGATTATCGCTTTAAGTTTTTTATAGGAGTCGAAAACATGCTTTAATGACTATCATAGCAGACGTTAAAGCAGAAATCAAGCTAAAGCAGGTATGCCTGGACTATAATCGAGGGGTCAAATAGCGATTTTCTAGTACAGCACAAAGATTGTTTACCGTGCTTTCTATAAAAGAATTATCGCTATCAGATTGTTCACCGGTGAAGAGTGATTTAAGCAGTGACAGAGGTTTTATCTGCTTTACCCACTCTATTTCACCTTCTATCATAGCGCGTTCTTTGATCACTTTAACCATCGTTGAAGCTGATCCTACAGCATCAATGAGTCCTAATTTGAGTGCTTGTTGTCCGGTAAATATTTTTCCATCAGCCCATTCTTTTTCTGTTTTAGCGGATAATTTACGATTTTCGATCACTATTGTTTTAAATTGTTCATAGGTGTTTTCAAGCATTGAGAGTAATATCGTTTTTTGATCAGCAGTAAGATCGGTAAAAGGATCTGTCGCCGATTTATAAGTTCCCGCAGTAAGAGGGACATAGGTTATATCATTTTTTTCTAGAAGTTGACGTAATTGAAACACATAGGGTAGGCAGACACCAATGCTACCAACCAATGACATGCCAGGGGCTATAATATAATCAGTGCCACAGGCAATAAGATAACCACCAGAAGCGCAGGTATTTTCTACAAGAGTAAAAATTGGTTTTTGGTATTCTTTTTTAAGGTGTATTATTTCATTATAGATCGATTCACCGGTACCGGTTGCGCTACCAGGACATTCCATATGCAGTAAGATTGCTTTTATTGATCTATCTTTAAAGTACGTGTGTAATTGTCGAATATAAGGGGTAGCATCATAGAGAGCCCCTTTGATGCTAATGACGGCAACTGATGTCTTAGGTTCTAAAAAATCTTGATAACTTTTTACTACATTTTTAACAAGGGGTGGAAAAACGTACAAAAAAATAAGAAGGAAAAAAATATTTTTAATAAGATCAATAGTGTTCATAGAGAATCTTTCGTCCAAAAATGGTAGATACAAATAACCATACGTATAGAATATAGTATAATATATTTATGCTATAGAGACTATTTTTATAAAAAAAGCAGATTTTTTATTTTATTCTTTGACTTTAATCTGTTTTTCATTTAAAATTTTCATCATTGGTACTTATAATTAGGTTCCTGAATAAAGGGCGGTTAGCTCAGCTGGTAGAGCATCAGTCTTACAAACTGGGGGTCGCAGGTTCGAATCCTGCACCGCCCACCATATTTGAAAATTATAAAATTTGTTCCTCGGTAGCTCAGTCGGTAGAGCAAACGACTGTTAATCGTTAGGTCGCAGGTTCGAGTCCTGCCCGAGGAGCCATGAATGGGGCTGTAGCTCAGTTGGTTAGAGCGTCCGCCTGTCACGCGGAAGGTCGCGAGTTCGAGTCTCGTCAGCCCCGCCATTTAATATAATGGCAGTACAAAATAAAATTATTGCTTGTTTAATAGGTCCCCTTGCACGTAATTTATGGGGTCCCCGTGCGTAATTTAATGGGGTCCCTGCGCGTAAGCGTGGGGTAAAAACGTGGGGTAAACAAGTAATAGTAAAAATTAGGAGTTTTATGGATTTAAAATCTTTTTTTTCTTTAAAGAGAACTCGTGTTTATGAAAACATGCTGAGAATGCATATTGTTAATAGTTTAGTTTTTCTCGTTATTAGTTTTATGATAGAGTTCTTAGGTAGTAATTTTTTCGGTATCCCGGCCAAAAGTTTTAAGTTTTATTTTGATTTTTATGCTTATGGGACGGTTTATTTAGTCTTGCTGTATTCTTTGTTTTATAATGTCAGTTTTGTGTCAACAGTGGGTGATCAGTCTCTGGGAAAGCCATCAAAATTTGAAGATAAATTTTAAGTTTCAGATAAGTTTTAAGTTTTAGATAAAATAATATATGAATTTGTGTATGTCTAATAATTTTTTTGCCCGAGGGTAGTCTTGTTATGCAATTGCGTTTAATTGTGCTTTTTGGGGTTTGCTTTGTCTCGGGTGTACGGTGTGCGGCTGCGGAGTGTTTTGTTGCAGATCAGTTTATTGCTAAGGCTAAAATTTTTGTTGCTGCGGCTCTCGCCCAACCTGATCTTTCTGCTGATGCTGATAAACAAACTAATTTTGTTAACTTTTCTACAGCTCTTTTTACGCTTGAGAATGCTTTTCGCGCCGATTGTGCGGATCTCACCAATACATCACTTGAAGCGTATATTGATGCTGTGATTCATTTTGCGAAGGCATCTGAATTCATTGCGCGTGATCGTATGGGTGATCAGGCTGCAGCACATGTTAATCTCGCTACTGAAGCTGCTTGTATGACAGCTGAGTATATGCGTAATGGGGATATTCATGGTGCTAGCGCTGCTGCTATTAGATTTACTGAAGCCTTTGATCCTATTGCGGCAGAAATAGAAGAGAAGAATGCGGATTCAGACTCAGCCATTTGAACAGTAGCTCGATACAGTTTTGAATACTTAGTTTCTATTTGCATCGCCCAATACAGAATCGCCCAATACAAAATCATCCAATACAGAATCGTCAGATATAGGATCAAGAGAGACACTTTCTTCTGGTGTATTATTAATAATGTGCATAGCAAGGGACTGTATGGATACGGGACTTTTGCCTTGTTGATAGAGAAATTTTCTTAAGCTTAATCCTAAAGGTGTTAATGCCGCGGGTGAATGAGGCCTTTTTTCGATTGGGTGACTTTTTTTGCTTTTTACGGGAGGTTCGTCTTGTCGGGCGTGTATACCACTTTCGGGCTCCCAAAATTCAGGTATGCCACAAGCACTTAGTGGAGCGACAGCAATTAATAAATAAATAAAAATGATTAACTGTTTTTGTGTGTAAAGCATATGGCACCTGCTATATTTGTTTGTTTTGTATTTTTTTATAATTCTTTTTCTGTTTTTTTATTTTTTTCAAGCTTATAGGCAGGTGTTGCCCATATGATTGCGGGAGGCTGTTCGATTTTTTGTAAGTAGTCTGCCAATTGAAATATATTTGTTATTTTTTGTGTTCCGTCTTGGTTTTGCAAAATAACAGGGGTTTTACTATACTGTTCAGCTACTTTTAATAGAGTACTCAGTTGTAGGCGCGGGGTAATAATAATCTCTGCCATTATCGGTTGTTCTGGCTTTATCCATTCTTTTTCTGCTGTTGCATATTCTTCTGGTGTAGGGATAATGGCAATGGTAAGCGAGTTCATGCATATTTTTTTTACACGATCCGGATATGAAAGCCGAGTGAATACGGCAAGTTTTGTTTTGGGTGTTTTTTGTATCGCAGTGGGCATATGTTCTGGTAGACAGTCTGCTATTATGCTATTTTTTTCTTGCAGAGAATGGCTTTTTTCTACTATGTAGTATGCATTATTTTCGCTTTCGCTCGTGTTATTGCCCGTGTTATTGCCTTGGAAATCATATTCTACCAGCTCTAAAGGCTCTATAGATTCTAAAAAAGCTCTGTCACATTCAGAATCCCACCATTTTTGTGCTGCATAGAGATTAGGCGATAGAGTGAAAAACAATGAGAAAAAAATAGTTGTACATGAAAAAAAAAGATACGACATGGCACCTCATTTTTTATCTGTTTTTTTGTTTTTCTGTTGTTTTTATTATCGCACAATAATGTTACTGATTGAAATAAGTAAGAGATAAAGGTATATGAATAGCCTAGAAATTAAAGAATTTCGGAAGTTTTTAAAAGAGATTTACGGTCAAATATGCGTGCAGGCTAGTGGCTCACTTTAAACTTGAAGATTTGAAAGTGCGTTATTAAAAATTAGTGTTGACAATAGAGGTGTACTTTAGGTTAACTTTGCTTTTGATAAAAAGATTTATCACTTGATCGTTTAGGCATCGTTGCTAAGTAGTTACAAAAATTTCAAATTTAGGAGAGAGCATATCAATTAAATAAATATTTTAATTATATAAGTAGCATGGCTGAGTAGTTACAGAAGTTTCAGATTTAGGAGAAAAATATGAAGAGTAATTTGGTTTTTAAAAATTTTTTAGCTTTATCATCAAGGGTATTGTTTTGTTTAGGGGTTATGTTTTTTATTGCGCAAGAAATTGAAGGAGCGGGCTTAGGAAAAGAAGGCTCCCGTTTTATCAGTAAATTTTTTCGTCTTGCACGATTTAACACTACTCGATTTGCTAACAAGTCTTTGGCGCCTGCGCTAAGGTCTGATTACCGTTATAATCAACATAATACAAAATCACCATTAATGGGTTTGTTTGGATTTGGCGGTGTTGGTACAGTTTTGTTAAAAAATGAAGATGAACTTAAAATGGCAGCTGATAGTGAATCTCAAGAAAGACAAAAGGTTGCTATTTGGTTACGTAAGTATGTAAACCCTGCCGCGCCAGAAGCAACTAAAAAGAAAGAATTGGATGAAACTAGTTCTTATGTAAATGGTCTTATTTCTGAGCTCAGACAAGGTGGTATAGAGCCAGTTATAATGATAGCAACAAAACCAAATGATGCTATGTTTGACATACAGCTTGATGTTAATCCAGAGAATCTACGCATGGTACCATTTAGTAATATGGAATCGTTTAGCGGTGCATTAAATGAATTAATCAAACACACGCCAGCAGGACTTCCTGTATTAACTATATCTCCGGGCGTTACGCTCTCTCTATCGAGCAGCTCATTGGTTGGATTTAAGTCGTTAGTGACAGAAGCGTTAGAAAGCATTAATGAGTCAGAATTAAGTGAAAAGAAAAGAGTTTACGCCTATGGTTGGCAAATTGATTATGGCAAGTTTGACCAATTTCAACACTTTGCCGCTTGTCATCAAGGAGGAAATTGGTGTACTAGTTGGGAAATGAATTCTTATAGAAATGATGGCAGTGATCTAGGAAAAGGGTGGTATAATACGTGCGCTTTATTGTCACCACGATTTCTTGAGGTGTTAAAAAAAGACCCTATTCCTGAATGGGTTGATAATGGTAACGCTGGAGAATTAAATATTTTGAATGGGATTACTGGGCAGCTTCACAAAGCTCCTATTGGAGGAGTAGAAGAATTGGCTATGATGCATAAAGCAATTAAGGCTGACTCAGGCGCTACCTTTGTACTTGACACAACACATGATGTATTTCCCGGGGTGAAAACAGGAACAGGGCCGGTGACTTTTGATCTTAAGTTGCTTAGAAAAGTTGGGGTAGGTCATTTTTATGAAAAGCAAAAGTTGCAGCCTGGTAATGAAGATATAGTCGATTTACAAGCGCATATGCTCGTAATTGAAAGAGATTCTATAGAGCCAGTGGTATTGCCTGCAATTTAAAATAGAGGTCTAATAAGTTAACTTGTTACTAAAAAAGAGAGGCCCCCGTCAATAGAATGTGGGTCTCTCTTTTCTTTTTTGTCCTAACAAACCAGTAATTTTTAATTGATCTAGCCATAAAAATAGAATAATATATGAACCGGCATATATTTAATAACTTTTTATTAAGGGATTGTTTAATGAAATTACGTTTGATTGTATTGGTTGGTGCTTGTTTTGTTTCTGGTGTATTATGTGCGGCTGCAGATAATATTGCTTCTGTGAAAATTACTCTTGCAAATGAACTTGCTTTACCAGATCTTTCTGATGCAGATCGAGCTAATCTTGTAGTTCTTTCTAGTGCTGATTCTGATATGAAGCGCGCCTCTCTTCGTGCTGCTAATGTTGCCTTAGGAGATGAGGAAGTTATTGGTGTTATGAGCAGCGGGTTCGCTAATTTTATTGATAAATTTAAAATTGCTGTTCGTGATCGTGCAGGTGGGGGGCGCGGCAGCAAATAATGAGGGCGTTGCTGAGCGAGCATGCTCATGATGGGGATGAAGGCGCAGCAAAGGCAGCTCTTGCAGTTGCTGGTGCTGTTTCAGCCGTTTCTGGTGTTATAGGGCTAAAAAAATAAAAGAATATTCAGGTTTATCAATTGTGCAAGTACTGCTTGCACAATTGATAACGCAAAGTGACTCTGTCCAATTTAACCAGTTTTGCAAAATTGCTTATGCAAGGGGAGTTGTATCTATTTTATAGTGGAAACGAAAAACTGCAGACATTGTCTGCAGAAATGAGCGTGACTTATAATTGTAGTTTGATTTATGGTTTGGTTTTAGGCTTACGGGTTACTGTTTTTTTTAGATCGCTATTTTTTTTCGGAGAACGCTTTTTGCTTAACAATTCTAATTTTTTAAGTTCAGCTTCAATCTCTTCAACGGTAGGCAAACTGCTTTTAAATTCTTTGGGTAAATTTTTCATAATTTTTGTTTGATATTCAGCGACACCAATTGGTCTATTAAAGCCACTCAATGCATATTCAGCGGTAATATTATTTTTTGTTTTGCATAAAAGGAGGCCGATAGTAGGCTTATCTTCTGGATGACGCAATAGATTGTCTACAGCAGAAAGATAAAAATTAAGTTGCCCTAAATACTCCGGTTTGAAAGCAGTTGCTTTAAGCTCTACAACAATATAACATCGTAAATTTACATGATAGAATAATAGGTCAATATAAAAATCATCACCACCAACTTCAAGGTGTTTTTGCTGAGCAATAAAAGCGAATCCTTCGCCAAGCTCAAGGAGAAATTTTTGAATATGGTTTATGAGTCCTTGTTCAACATCTTTTTCAAGATGTTTATTCTGTAGCGTAAGAAAATCAAATAAATAGGGGTCTTTTAGTGATTGTTGCGCCATATCAGAATCTGGTAGCGGCAATGTTTTTGTAAAATTAGTGATAGCTTTGCCTTCTCGGCCATAGCGATTTACTTCTATATGTATTTCCAAGATGGTACTACTCCATCCATGTTCAGCTGCTTTTTGTGCATACCAAAGCCTTTGATTATTATTTTTTAGTTTTGTAAGCAGAACTACATTGTGCCACCAAGGGATCTGAAAAATAGGCATTTTTTCTAATTGTCCCGCTGCCACCGGGACAATTGCATAGGTCGCATAAAATGATCTCATTCGAAAAATATTAGTTCTTGAAAAACCTGCTATGCCAGGAAACTCTTTTTGTAAGTCGTTGGCTAATTGCTCAATAATCTTAGTTCCCCAGCCATATTCTTGCTGTTTTTGGCTTATAATTTCACCAATTGTCCAATATAATTTGAGCAATTCTCTATTGACAGAGAATGCTGCTTTAACCTGCGATTCCTGAATTTGCTTTTTTAGCATGGCAAGTGTTAGCGTATATTCTTGTACAGAAGACTTTGTGTTTTTTTTATCAATTTTTTTAATCATTTAATATTCTGATAATTTTAAACTTTATATTTTTTTTCATGATTAAATTATAGCATAAAAGTTACTTTTTTACGACAGTTTATTTTATTGTTTTTGCCTCAAAACGATAAGTTTTAGCAAGAGAGCTGGATAAAAAAGTTTCAGCAGCTTTTAATTGATTTTCTAATTTTCTCGGTGCCACCGGGACAATTAAACAAATACTCAAGACAATAGTATAAAAGCGATAAATTTGGATTTGATTGGCGCGTATTAGAGATTATTTATTATATGGTTGAATCGCGAGTGTAAAGCCAGTGTTGTGTAAAAGCGAGATGAGACTCGTTAGTGTAGGATTTCCCTTTTTAGATAAAATTCGGTATAGATTTTCTCTGTTTAGTTGTGTGTCATGGGCTAGCTGAGTCATTTCTATACCTCGAGCTTCATAAACATTTTTAAGCGCAAGTAAAAAAATTCTAGGATCTGGATCCATGAGAGCTTCATTGAGATATGCATGAGCTAATTCAGGGTCTTGCAAATCTTCCATTAATTTTTCTTGATAATCTCTAAATATTCTTTTTTTCATAATTAAATTGTAGCATAGAAGCTACGCTTTTACAATAGTTTGTTTTATTGTTTTTGCCTCAAATTGATAGGTTTCAGTAAGAAAGATGAATAAAAAAGTTTCAGCAGTTTTTAATTGATTTTCTAATTGTCCCGGTGCCACCGGGACAATTGCATAGGCAGCATAACATGTTATATTAATTATTATAGAATGCTTTTTAATAATGAGAATAAATAAAGGATAATGGCGTATGGATAACATAGATATTCAGAAATATGGGGAATTTTTAAAAGAGATTCATTCTCAGATACGTATAGCTCAAGAAGACGCTCTTAAAGCAGTCAATAGTAGGCTTGTGGCTCTTTATCGATTTATTGGTAAGTCTATAGTTGAAAAACAGAAAATTGAACAATGGGGTGATCGGATAATAGAGAGGCTTGCGCTTGATTTGCAAAAATCTTTACCAGGTATCAAAGGGTTTTCGGGACGAAACTTATGGAGAATGAGGGATTTTTATCTATCTTATGGAGATAATGAAAAACTGACGGCACTGTCGGCAGAAATTAGCTGGACTCATAATGTCGCAATATTAGAAAAGAGTAAAAGTGCTTTAGAGCGCGAATTTTACTTGAGAATGTCTCGTAAGTTTGGGTGGAGTTATCGACTATTATTGAATAATATCGAAAATCAGACGTATGAGAAAACGTTACTTGGACAAACAAATTTTGACTTAACGCTTCCTGAAACAATAAGAGATAAAGCAAAACCTGTTGTCAAAGATGAGTATACATTTGACTTTTTAGAGTTAGGACAAGATTTTAGTGAGCGACAACTTGAAAATTCTCTTGTTGGGCGGGTTGATGATTTTTTAAAAGAGATGGGGGGAATATTTAGTTTTGTAGGAAGGCAATATCGCATCGAAATGGACGATAAAGAGTATTTTTTAGATATTTTATTGTACCATAGAATTTTAAGGTGTCTCGTTATTATAGAGCTTAAAGCTGATGAGTTTATTCCTGAGCATGTTGGGAAAATGCAGTTTTATTTGGCAGCTTTGGATGCTACGGTAAAAACGCCAGAAGAAAATCCTTCGATTGGCATTATTTTATGTAAATCAAAAAAGAAAATGACGGTAGAGTATGCGTTAAAAGAATCTAATAAGCCGATTGGTGTCGCTTCATATACCGTGTTTAAAAAATTACCTAAAGAGCTTCAAGATCAGCTTCCTACTGCAGAGCAGATTGCAAAATTGATTGGAAAAATAGAATAACTGTGCTAGCAAAAATCTAGATTTATCAATTCTGCCGGCAGCGCCGGCAGAAATTAGCTGGACTCATAATATGCGTACATTTGCTGAAAAATATTTAGATTTACTAATTTGGCAAGCGCCGCTTGCCAAATTGACGGTGATTATATTTTGAGCTTGAATTGGATTTTGTATAGAGGTGAATTGTCCCGGCGGCACCGGGACAATTGTATAGGCAGCATGCATAGAATAGCTGAGTTAAAAGTCTATTTTTCTCATTTTTTTAATTTTGCCCCGGGCTTTTTTACTCTCTAATCGTTTTTCTTGTATATTTTTAGGAATTTTTGTTTTTATTCGTTTTTTAGGGACATACAGAGCTTTATTGAGCTTTTGAGCAAGAATAGTAAGAGCAGCTTTTTTATTTTGTTGTTGGCTGCGAGAGCTGCTGCTTTGGATAATAATATCTCCATCGCTGGTGATTTCTGAAGCTAATACGGTTAAAACACGGGTTTTTTGTTCTTCTGGCATGGCCTGAGAACTGGTTATATTCCATCGAAGAGTTATTTTGGTACTCGTTTTGTTGACATGCTGTCCACCGGGTCCCCCAGCTCTACTTGCCGTAAAAATAAGTTCGCTAGCGGGAATAATTAGTCCTGGTTTTATGAAAAGGTCGTCTTTTTTTATGGTTATATCTGTTTCCATATTTATTTTTATACCTGTTTTTATGTCTATTTTATGGGTCAAGAGCCTAATTTAAACTTTACAAAAATAAGTTTTTGGGCGATATTAAAGAGACTAGCTTAATCTAGTTTGTTATTGCTGGTTTGTTGGCATTTATTACATATTATTTGTTTATTACATATTATTATATTCAAAAGAGGTTTTCAATGAAAAAAGGTATTCACCCAGAGAAACATCCTGTTATGGCACATTGTGCATGTGGCAGTGAATTTGAAACAGAATCAACGAGCAAATCCCTTCGAGTGACACTTTGTTCGCAATGTCACCCTTTTTATACAGGTACTGAAAAATTTGTTGATACTGCTGGCCGTATTGAGAAATTTAAAGAAAAATACAAAAATCATAGCGCTAAAAAATAACTATCTATAGTTAGGTGCTACACATGAGTACTATGAATTATTGGGATGCTATTAATGCACGGTACGCATTATTAAATCATACTTTAATGGATGTTAATCTGGATCGTCGCAAGCGTTCTGTTTTGCAAAGAGAGCTTTCCCAGTTAACCATTATTCTTGATAAAAAAAAAGATATAGATCGCTTGGAAGGAGCTCTTTCCGATGTTCGCACTCAATTGAGTACAGAACAAGATAAAGAACTTAAAGAGCTTTTTGAACTAGAAATTGAAGATTTATCAGGTCAATCTGATATAGCCGTTAAAAGTCTTGATGAACTAATGATTGCACCTGACGAACATGAAAATCGCTCGGTGTTTTTAGAGATTCGTGCTGGTACTGGCGGGCAAGAAGCAGCGCTTTTTGCAAGCAATTTGATGACTATGTACACTAATTATGCGCTTAAGCATCACTGGAAGGTAAGTACTGAGAGTGAAAGTTTTACTGATCTTGGTGGTTATCGTGAGGTGGTCATTCATATTAAGGGTAATGGCGTATTTGGCCATTTAAAATATGAGTCTGGGGTTCATCGTGTTCAGCGAGTACCTACAACAGAGACTTCTGGGCGTGTGCATACGTCAACGGCAACGGTTGCTGTGTTGCCTGAAGCAGAAGAGGTAGATGTTGATATAAAGCCAGCTGACTTACGTATTGATGTGTATCGAGCAAGTGGTGCTGGTGGTCAACACGTTAATACTACCGATTCTGCTGTGCGAATTACTCATATACCGACAGGTGTTGTAGTCACCTGTCAAGATGAGCGTTCGCAGCACAAAAATAAAGCAAAGGCGATGAAAGTGCTGCAGTCACGTATTTTAGCCGCACAGGTTGAAAAAGATCATATAGCGATGGCTAAACAGCGGAAAGATCAGGTTGGAACAGGGCAACGGGCTGAAAAAGTGCGAACGTATAATTTTCCTCAAAATAGAGTTACCGATCATCAAGTCAATATTACCCTCAATAAATTAGATATGGTAATGGCAGGTGAACTTGATGATATTGTTGAGGCGTTGCGTGAGAATGACCGTACGATGAGAAAAGATATGTTCTTATCTCAATTTAAATAAATTTTGATAAAAAAACAGAGCTTCGATAAAATTTAAAGATTTCGACAATAAGACAAGATTTTGATATCGTGTATCAGAGTCTTGTCTTAATTTTTTGATATATTTTTTTAATATATTTTTTTAATATATTTTTACAAGCATGAAGGCTTCTATGAGACTTATTGACTACTTGCTAACGCATAATCGTTATTGTTCTGTTTTTGGTATATTTATTATATTTTTGCTTTGTTGGTTATTCTCTTATAAGCGATCAGCTATAAAATTGAGAACTGTTTTTGCTGGGTTAGCGTTACAAATGTTAACCGGTTTTTTTGTACTTAAGACAGAGCTGGGATATCGTATATTAATTGGATTGGTAGGTATAGTTGATCTTTTATATCAAGCGACAGAGCATGGTACGCGTTTTATTTTTGGTAATCTCTGTGATTGTAGCGGTCCTTGGGGATTCATTTTTGCCATACGGGTATTGCCGGTTATTGTTTTTTTTAGTGCTTTTACTGCCCTTTTATTCTATTTTGGCATCATTCAACGATGCGTACAAGGCATTAATTATTTTTTACAACCATTAATTGGTACCACGGGTCCTGAAACAGCCTGTGCTATTGCCAATAGTTTTTTAGGCCAAACAGAAGCTCCATTGGTCATTCGGCATTATTTGAGCAGGATGACAGAATCGGAGTTGTTTGTGGTTATGGTCTCGGGGATGGCTACCATTAGTGGTGCTATTTTAGTTGTATTTGTTGCCATGGGGGTTCCTGCGATGCATCTTTTGGCATCAAGCGCTATGTCAATTCCCGGTGCTATCATGATAGCAAAAATGCTCTATCCTGAAACAGAAAAGTCTTTCTATTCTCAGCAGCAGTCTGTGGGAGATATGGATACAGGGGATAAAGATATAGTTCTTGGTAGTTCTGTTTTTGAAGTAATCGCAAAAGGGACGAGTGACGGTTTGCATATGGCGCTTATTATAGGTGCCATGCTGATTGTATTTTTAGCTTTTTTGAATAGTATTAATGGTATTCTGAGTTGGTTCACCGTTTCTGTTTTTGGCAATGGGTATGCATTAACGTTAGAAAAAATAGTTGGTGTTATTTGTACCCCTTGTGGTTATTTGTTAGGATTTGTAGGCGATGAGGCCTTTCGAATTGGTGAACTTATTGGCATAAAAATAGCAGTTAATGAATTAGTAGCGTACAATCAATTACTTTCTTTACATTTGCCGGAACGGGCTACTTCTTTAGTAACGTATGCTCTCTGTGGCTTTTCTAATTTTTCTTGTATCGGTATTCAAGTGGGGGGCATTGGTCTTTTAGTTCCAGAAAAACGGCATATTATTGCCAAATTGGGGATCTATGCAGTGTTTGCTGGAGCTCTGACCAATTTTTTATCAGCATTAATCGTTAATCTTTTGATTTAGTTGTTGCTTAGTTTGTGTTATTGTTTTGGATATGAGTAAAAATTATTATTGAGAGTATTTGGAGAATTATATGTCTGATTATCGCCTACTTCCTATAGGAATTGATGATTATAAAAAACTTATTGATAACGATAAAACGTATATTGATAAAACACTTTTGATTAAAGAATTTTGGCAAGATGATGGTGAAGTTATTTTAGTTCCTCGGCCTCGTCGATTTGGTAAAACGTTAAATCTTTCTATGCTTAGATATTTTTTTGAAAAGACAGACAAAAATACGGCAAAACTTTTTGAAAAAAAAAAGATATGGGATTATCCAGAATACCGTGCTCTTCAGGGACAATTTCCGGTGATTTTTCTAACGTTTAAAGATATAAAAGTGAATTCGTGGGAATTGGCTTACTCAGAATTCGCAAGTCTTTTGTCTATAAATATAGAAAAATTGCTTGCTCCAATTTATCAATCATTAACCCCTGTTGAACAAAATTGGTATACTCGTTTAGTAAATAATAGTGCAACTGATGCCGATTATACCAATAGTCTTTTATATACGACTATTATTTTAGAGCGCCATTATCAAAAAAAAGTTATTGTTTTAATTGATGAGTATGATGCCCCTATAATAAATGCCTATCAGTATGGCTATTATCAAGAAATGATAGGATTTATGGGCAACCTACTTTCAACAGTATTGAAAACAAATCCTGCACTTGAAAAAGGCTTTTTAACGGGCATTACTCGCATAGCTAAAGAAGGTATATTTTCAGGCCTTAACCATCTTTCTGTATACACTGTATTAAATGTTGAATATTCTGATAAATTTGGTTTCACTCAAGAAGAAGTAGACCAATTATTGGTTAGTTATGATCTTGGCGATAAAAGGGACGAGATTAAAAGCTGGTACGATGGCTATGTATTTGGCAATACTCATGTCTATAATCCCTGGTCATTGCTTAAGTGTATCAGCTTTAGAGGTGATTTTCAAACGTACTGGGCTAACACAAGCAACAATGATCTTATTATGAATTTGATTACTAGCGCTGGGCAGGTAATAAAAGATGATATAGAACTTTTATTGCAAGGAAAAGAGATTGTCGATAAAGAAATAGATGAAAGTATCTCGTTGCGAGACCTTAAAAACAATAATCTGCATGCCAAGGGGTTTTGGAGCATATTTCTTTTTACCGGTTATCTTACTGCAACATCACGTACCATAATTGATGATAAACCACATTATACTTTTGCTCTTCCAAATAAAGAAATTGTACTACTCTATCGAGAACTTATTACCAAGGCTATAGACCAGTCATTAGTATCTGGTGAAGTTACTGAATTATTTACTGCGTTTATGACGGGAGATCTCTATAAATTGAAAATTTTGTTACAAGAATTTATTATACATACTTGTTCTTCTCATGATTTACGCAAAGACAATCTTGAACTAAGAATTCATATGTTTGTGTTGGGATTGCTTGTAGGGCTCTCTAGTCGTTATATAATACAATCAAACCGAGAATCAGGTCTTGGACGTTATGATATTATGCTTATGCCACGAAATCAGCAAAATCCTGGTATTTTAATCGAATTTAAAAAAACAAATAATAAAAAATCTCTCGTAGCGTCAGCAAAAAAAGCATTAGAGCAGATAAAAGCTCTCAATTATGAAACGCAAATAAGAGATTTTGGTTATCATGGTCCTGTGATTTGTTATGGTATTGCTATATATGGCAAAGAGTTGGTAGTTGCCATGGAAATGGTGAATAATACTGATTTTGCTGTTTAACGTGAGCTCGATCTAACAACTTAGCTTTCTACAATATTTTTTGTATAGCGGGCTTAATGGGCCCCCGTGACAGTAGAGCGGGGTAAAATTTACAGCATTTTTAAGTCGAGCTCACGTTATTTAACAAGAAATTTGATTTTTCCAGCTTCTGTACGAATATTTATACACAGATTCTTGCGCTTAGTGTTAGATTTTTCTAGTATGTGAGTTGTGTATATTTAATAATTTTTTATATATTTATAACTTTTTTGCTGGAAGGTTTCCTATGAAACTACGCTTAATTACGTTTTTTAGTTGCTGTTTGATTGGCAGTTGCTTGCAGGCAGTAGATGATTCTGACACTTCTTTTACTTCTGTTTCTCGAGCTCGTCGCGCTGCTGCTTCTGATCGTGCAGCTACTGTTTCTCCTGCTGATTCTGTTGATCCTGTTGCTATTGCTGCTATTTTTGCCGCTTCTAATTTTGTAAGTGCTGCTTCCGTGTCGCTTTTTATTATTTATGCTGCTCTTCAGTCCTTTGAGTTTGCTGATCCTATTGTTGGTACTGCTCGTGGTGTTGCTGCTCGTGCAGTTCGCGTTGCTCTTGCGGCGGCTGATTCTGCTCGTGCAGCTTTAGTTGATGCTACGGCTGATCGTGCTCGTGCAGCTTTGGATTTAGCTTCTGCTTGTGATCTTGCTCGCGTGGCTGCACTTGCTGCTTGTAATAAAGATGCGGCAGCTGATCTTGCTCGTGCAGCTGATCTTGCTCGTACCGCTGCAGCTAAGCTTGCTGTTGATGCTGATTTAGTTGGCTAAAAAGTATGGTAAAAAAATAAGAGAATTATAGAAATAAATAAAAAGAAAAGCTTGGTAAAATACCAAGCTTTTCTTTTTATAAACTATTTTTGTTATAAACTATTAAAGTCTATGAACGTGATTTATGCTATTTTACTTTGCATCAGCCATATTAGAAGTATTAATAGCAGCAACAGCGACAACAACATTATACGGATCAAATATATCGCCCGCTATACATTCTGGTTTAGTAAAGAAAGTATGAAACTTATTGAGCAATTCTAATGCAAGTATCGATTTTACCATACGTGGCCAGAAGTATTGACCAAAAACTCCTGCTACTATGAAATCATCCCATCCTTTTACAAGAGTAGTTATTACTTTTTGATATTCACCCTTATTCCATGCATCTTTCATTTCCTGAGTGAATTGGTCACCAGTAAGTAAATTTTCTGGGGTCGTATCTTTAAATTCTAGTCTAACAGCATGAATAGCTGTAATAGCACAAAAAATTCTAAACGCACGCTTAACTGAGTTAGTAACCACCTCATCAGTCGCCTGCGCGGTAGAAGGCAATAAGCCACTCAAAGCTAAGACAAATAATAAAAATGGGCTACTTTTTTTGAAAAATGAGAAATTTTTTTCCATATATCCTCTTTCTGATAAGCACAAAAATGCTCTATTTGTTTGATTTTTACACTGAATTAGTCTATTGATTTTATTTGTTTTTGTCAAAAATAGATAAAATCTAGAATTTGACTCCTATCTTGGTCCAGGCACCCCATTGCCATACAAAGTTAGCAAATTCGCATTCCCCACCAATGATGATAAAGGGGGATATTTTTTCAGTCTCATGGACGTAGCCAAGAGAGCCGAATATTTTGTGGGACATAAGAAGAGGGTTACCGATAAAGTCGATATCTGATGTTGAGATAAAAATTGGATCGATTGATATTTTGATCTGATTTTCATCGGTATTGGCTTGATCGAATTGAGTTACGCGAGAAGAAGGGCTTGGTTGATTATATTGGCTAGAATAAGCAAAGTACGCATTATCTACCAAATAATTTTTGCCTTCTTTCTCTTCTTGCTGGCTGGTGCCATGAGTAATGGTCGCATTGCTATCTGAAATAGGTAATGGTATAGCAAGGTGGTCTTGTACAATATCTTCACCGGGAATATCTTTTGGCCTGTAGCCAAAAACATTGGCATCACCGTGAAGTACCCAATGACTATTTTTGTCGCTTAGTGCTGATGGGCAGAGGCAATCGGTTTTTATTTTTTCTGCAGTCTGCATCCAAAGCGAGTAGCCGAGATGCCCCGTAATATTTTTGTATTCGTAGCTCAGCCATGCGGCAGCTTCTAGCTGGACGTCACAGGAGATTTTTATATTTTGTGTGGTAAGATTGGCAACGGGGGTGGTGTTGTAATTGAATTGATAGCTGGCAAATAGGCGCTCGGGATCTGTTGATGGTTGGGTAAGGCTGCCGGTAAGTCGAGTAATGCCGCCGTCTGCTATTGGTTTTAATTCTGCTGCAAGCATATAGCGACTTAATGGCTTATTTTTAAGATCAAAAGTTCTTTGTTCGATGGTATCAAAGACATGGGTTGCTTGAATATTGCCATGAAGTTCTAGTTTATGGTGTTGATTTTGGCTTTTCCAGCAGTGCCAATTACCTTGTGCACCAGCGCCTGCTTCCCAGTGTTGGCCATTGCCTAATGTTGGACCAAATAAAAGCGCGCTTGATTGAATATGATTTGCCGTAGGGGCAGCACCCGTTAGATAGAAGGTACAAGAGCCGTGGTGATTATGTATAAAATTGTAGCACAGATCGGCTCTTAGTTCATCAAAGCCATTTTCCGAGGTCGATGCATGTATGCTTTTATTGCTGTCAAAGGTATGAAATAAGAGTGGGTTACGGGTTAGTGTAGTATAGCTTGAAAGATAGCGGTTACCTTCAGGATTTTCTGGATCCATAAGATTTTGAGTAAGGGGTGGAGGCATATGGCCCGTAAAAAAATCTAATGCGTTATGGAAAAGATCTTCATCGGTGATTTCTTGGGGACTAAATCTGCCTCTTTTTATAATGCCATCAGCATTATTGATTATACACTCTTTCGCGTTTAGTCGCCATTTTGTATGCGCAAATGGTCCATATATTTTTAGAGAAAGATTCTTGAGTAATGCATTAAGATTAAAAACCACGCCAAAATCTACAAAAGTCGTTTGCATGGTTGGATTAAAAGATATGATACTTTCGAAAGTATCTGGAAGATAAAAGTAATCAGCAAAAAGAGCGTGTGAGGCTCGGTCTGCTACTTGACTGCCTTGAATGGCGATATGAGATTTGGTATTTTGTGTACATAAGTAATCGCCAAAAAGAGTTTTAGTTATTTTATTATTATGAAAGCTTTGTTTGTAAAAAACCGTTATATCGCCTAAAAATTGATCGTCATGATCTTCTGGCGCCGTAAACCGGTGAGGATCGAGACTCAGAGGTGAAACATTAATAACTGTTTGTAGTTGTCGGCATGATTTTGAAGTATTGGCATAGGTGTTGCTGCCACAAACTATGAGAATAAGCAGGTATGCAATACCCAATTGTTGTTTTAAGTTAAGTTTAAGATTATTTACCCCCCTCCCCCCCTCAGGGGGGTTGTGACGGCGGGCCCCCACGGGGCCCGCTACTAAACGTAAACGATGGGGTAAAAAAGTGGGGCCCCCATTCGCAAGATGGGGTAAAAAAGTGGGGTAAGGCAGGTGTGGTAAAAAACGTGAATAATTATTTGGTATAAATAAAGAATAGAGCGTACGTATTATCGGTTTTATTGAGGCTTTTGTTTTATATGATTTTGTATGAAAAATGGTAGTTTCGTTTGTCATAAGAGCCCTGTTTTATAGGTGAATTTTATTTTTTTAACTAAAAAAAGAGCGCAATTTTTCCCCACGCCCCCCATTTGCTTATAGCATATGCCAGATGACAGGTACGGGTATCATGCGTATTCGTAGATCCAAACTCTATTTCTGCTCCAATGCCAATATAAGGAGTAGCGTAGTAGGAGTCAAAGGTATATCCGAGAGCACCAAAAAATTTGTGAGACATATGGCTTTGTTTTGGATTAATAAGTATATCTGATGGGCTTAAAAAAATGGGGTCTAGCGAAAGCATAGTTTGGCGAAATCTTTGTCTCGCTGCTGATTGCTCATCGGGATCATTTGTATTAGAGAGCCAAGATGCTTTGCCGTCGGCAGCAATGGCGCTGGCAAATTGAGCATTGTCAGACCCTCCGTTCAGTTGGCCAACGAAAGGTGTTTGATCCGTTGTACCTGGTATCGGACTAGGAAAGCTTTCTAGTGCTCCTTTGCGTAGTGGTAGACCTTGAGCATGGATATTAGTACCAGTATGAACTGTTGCATCTGATTGAGATGCTGCTATTGCAAGAGCTTGTTCTCTTGATGTAAGATCTATATCCTGAAAATCAGTCGGAAAGTAACTAAAAACAAGTGCATCGCCATGAGATGCCCAATATGGTTCAGTTTCTAGCCGGGATTTACCGCAGCAGGTAATTTTTTCAGCGGTCTGTAGCCAGAGATTGTAACCAAGATCAACAGTGAATCCGTGGGCCACATAATTAAGCCATATGGTCGCATCTATTTGAGCATTGATAGAGACCGATACCTGTTGTTCAGTTAGATTGCCGATAGGGGCGAATGTATTATCGAATTGAAAACCAGCTTTATGAGGGCCGACTTTGAAGGGGTTTTCTGTGGGAAAAGTTGTTATTATTGCCTGTCGTTGCACTGATCCAGAAAGCTCATTAAGGCCACCATCATCAATAGGCATATGTTTTGCGGCAAGCATATAGCGACTTAACGGCTTATTTTTTAAATCAAAACTGCGAAACTCTTTGGTGTTAAAAAGATGAGTGATTTGTGCATCGGCACAGATACTGAGTTGTTGGTTTTCATTAGTGCTCTGCCATACTTGGTAATGGCCAGAAAAGCCGGCTCCCATTTCAAGATGATCATTGTTGTCGGTTTGAGGGTGAAAAAGTGAGCATCGTCCGGTATTCATAAAAGAAGGAATAGCGCCGGCAAGATAAATTCCTAAGTGACTATTCTCAGCTTGCCAGCAATCATAACCGAGTTCATATCTTATTTCTGAAAGCGCTTGCATACTTTTGTTTTGGCAGTTAAATAGGGGGAATGAAAGTTCTTCTCTGGTAATTGGATAATACGCGCCGTGATCAGTTCCTATTACGCCGGTTTGGGGTGGTTCGATAGGTTGTGGGGCAAAACCGGCAAAAAATGAGAGAGCATTAGGTAGCAAATTTTCAGCGGGCATTTCAAGTGGGCTAAATCTTCCTGCAGCAACAGTACCATCAAGATCGCTTTTTTTTTTTTCTTGTGGATCAAGATTCCAATGAGCGTGTACATAGTGGGCATAAACTCGTGCATAGAGACCAGGAATTGGATTATTTAAGCGGGCGTAGAGATTAAGATTAGCGGTAGTTGTTTCAATAATTGGGTTAAAAGAGATGGCGCTTTCATACGTGTCTGGTAGATAAAAATAGTCGGCAAGCAGAGCTTTGGGATTGCGATCTTCTACGGAGCTTCCCTGTATTAAAAGTTTATCGCATACAAGTGCGCTGCCAAAAAGTGCATGGGTAATGACCGTTGGCTGTATGCTTTGACGATAGCTGCCTGTGGTAGAAATGAAAAGATTGTTTTTGTTACTAAAAATTCGTGAGGGAAAGCTACCTAATAAAAGATTGTCATAGGCAGGAAATTGATTTTCTGGCTCGTGATATGTATGGGTAATAATGCCAGGAGATTCACCGGCTATTTTTTGTGCGCCATTGAGTCCCGGAGGGCGTATTTTAAAAGCAGAGGTAACAGGTTCCTTTATGGTTGAAGATGTTTCTGTTGAAGATTCGGTTTTTATTGTTTCAGTTTTTGCAACTAATACATAAAGGCAACTGGCGATATAAAGGTTAATTATTATTGAATAAAAGAATCTAGAAAGTTGTTTCATAGGTAACTCACTTATTTGATGCTTATTATTATTAAATATATTCTTTGGTAATGTCTTTTGTGAGAGTACAAAAATAGTACAATTAAAAGATACTATTGTTGTTCTAGGCTTGTTTTTTATAGCATTATTATATATAAAGTATTTTATTATTTTGGTAAATTTTATATAAAAAAAGAGGTGGGCAATGAGGGTACACTATAAAAAAATTAGTTTTAAGAAAATTAGTTTTAAGAAAATTGGGTTTATGATGCTTGCAGTAAGCATTTCAGGTCAGCTTGTCTGTTTGACAAGAAGGGCAAAAAAAGAAAAAGAAAATAACATACATGGACTGGTAACAGAATTTAATGATTTGATGATGGAAAATCCAGTAAAAAACAGTTATCAGGAAAATAGAGACTTAGCAGAACGGTTACGATCTATTACCAACAAGTTAGACGAATATGGCTTTTCTACTTCAAGTCCTTTAATTACAAAACAATATAATGAACTGTCAGAAAAAAATGGAACGGCAGCAGCTATTGCGCGTGAATTTGAGATAAAGGCGGCTACATTAAGTAACCAGCTGAAAGAAAAACAAGAACAGGTGTTGAATATGCAGCAAGCCATTGAGTTGGCGGGTTCAGCATTTGATGAACAGACTAGGGCGTTAGAAGCACAAAGTCGTTTATTGCAAGAGACTCAAGCAACGTTAGTTCAAAAAGAACAAGATAGCTTGGCAATTTTGACACAAAAAGAAAAAGTGTTATCTGAAGTTGAAAAAAGAGCTGACGAATATCAACAAAAACTAAAAGTTGCTGAGTTAAAGATACATGAACAAGCAGAACAGATAGAAACGTTGCAAAAGAGTATTGCGATAACAGAAGAAAAGATTGCAGCGGTGACAATGCAGGAAGAAAAAGAAGCTCAGGAAGAAAAAGCGGCAGAGCCTGTAAAAGAAAAAGAGGGGCAAGTAGAAGAGCCTACGAATAAAGAAGAAGTAAAAGAAGAATCAGGTGCTGAAAAAGCAGCAGAGCCTGTAAAAGAAGAAGAGCAAGCAGAGCCTACGAACAAAGAAGAAGTAAAAGAAGAAGTAAAAGAAGAATCGGGTGCTGAAAAAACAGCAGAGCCTGTAAAAGAAAAAGAAGAGCAAGTAGAAGAGCCTGCGAATAAAGAAGAAGCAAAAGAAGAATCAGGCGCTGAAAAAACAGCAGAGCCTGTAAAAGAAAAAGAAGAGCAAGTAGCAGAGCCTGCGAATAAAGAAGAAGTAAAAAATGGTCAGGAAACACCAGAGTGGCATCAATAATTGAAAAGTAGCAATAGGTTTTTGGCTTAAAATAACATAATTTTTAATAAAAAGGGGACGGTGTTTAGCCGTCCCCTTTTTAGGTACTTGTCTTACTTTTTTAACATAAAGCTATGTGTATATCTTTAGTTAAATGAGAAACCAATTTTGCCGTAAACTTCCCATGTTGATACAGAGAATGAAGGGCAAGAAGAAGAAGAACAAGTTGTTTTGGTTGATTCGCAGCTCGTTCTATTGCTAGTTCCGAACTCAGCTTTTCCACCCAATCCAAAGAATGGCTCTATACCTTCTTCTCTTTGTACTACATAACCAGCATAACCATAGATAGAGTGCGTTATAGCACTGTTTTTTTGTTCCATGTTTATGTCGCTTGCAGACAAGAATTTAACCGGACTAGAAAGGAATATCTGTTCTGGATTATCGCCATTTTCGTCACCGCCATCAGTGATTGTCTGTCTTGTTCCAGTTGTTCCAGCGCTATTAAGGTTAGATGCATATTGTGCATTATCAACATTGTCATTTAGATAAGCCTCACCATTAGCACCAGTAGTTAGAGTCGCTTTGCTTTGAGAGAATGGAATTGGATAGTCAAATTGATCGTCTAAGCCTGCTCCATAGAGGAACGAGTCACCAATGAGTACCCAAGTGTTTTTATCAGCAGCAAGTTGAGGACCACATTTGTCGCTGCAGCTGATTTTTTCACATGATTGTAACCAGAGGTTGTAACCAACATCGAAAGTAAATCCGCCCATAGTGTAGTTAAGCCATGCAACCATATCTAATTGTGCACCAACGCTTACATTTACGTCTTGTGCCGTTAAGTTAGCAACAGGCATGAACTCATTGCCAAACTGGTAGATAGGATCTGTAGCTTCAGTATCTCCTGTTGCGTCGCCTTCAGTTGCGCTACCTAAAAGTCCGTTTTCTGTCGGAGAAACCATTCTAGCAGCAAGCATATAACGACTCATAGGACCATTTGGTGCTAAGTCAAATACGCGTTGCTCTCTTGATTTAAACAAGTGTGTTACAACGACGTCAGAGTAGATACCAAAGTGTGAATCTTCATCTTCGCTTCGCCAGAATAGGTAGTGACCAGAAAGACCAAGACCAAGTTCCCATTTCTGGTTGTTACCAATCTGTGGACCAAACAAGTATTCAGCGTTAGCTTTTGTACCTGTTGGTGCAGCACCCGCTAAATAAAAACTAGCGTGGTAGTCATCACCAATCAAGAAATCCCAGCCAAGTTCAGCACGGAGTTCACCAAAACCATTTTTGGTAAGACTGTTACCGCATGATTTCTCACAAGAACCTTCTACTGAATCATTTCTAAATCCGGCCATTTTGTGGAACATCAGAGCATTTTGTTTGATATTAAATTCTGTTCCGTCTGGTCCTGGTCCGTATATAACTGGATTTGCTGGTGGCGTATCGCCTGCAAAGAATGATTGAGCATTCTTAAATGCAAATACCGCATCAGTTGTTTGAGTTACTGTTTCAGTTGCTTTTAGATCCCATCGAGTATGAACAAATGGACCGAAAAGTCTCAAGTGAAGACCAGATACCCATCTATCAAGGCCAATCAATACGTTAAGATCAACCATGAAGTTAGAAATAGTTGGTTTAACCGATAGAGTACCATCAAATTTAGGACCAAGATAAAAATCATTAGCTCGCCATGCGTTTGCATCACGATTTTCAACAGCAGTACCCTGGATTTTGATTATCTGACTTGAATCACATGATTTATTACAGAACCATGAAGAAGATTTTTCTCCTGGAACAGTTTGTAAATCAGCGCCAAAAAGAGCACTTGCAAGAGCATCAGAATTCATAGATCTATTGTAAACAATTGCTGTATTAAAAGTACCGTACCAATTATCCATATCAGGCAAATGAGTGATAAAACTTCCTGGAACTTCGCCAGAAGTTTGACGAGCCTTATCTACGCTTTGTGGTCTAATTTTAATCTGAGAAACTACGGAAGTTCCTCCTTTGGTACCCATAGCACCAGAACTTTTTCCTTGAGGATTCATAGCGCTCATATCATGAGCGATCATAGCACTCATGACTAAAGCCATAAAAAAATATCTTGTAAACATCTGTTTCATATTTAATTCCTTTAACAAAAATAATCATTACCTACTACTGTAAATCGTGTATTCTGCTTTATTTTAGTTGCATCTCCTTTTTTATGGGGGTTTAGAATGTATCACGTAAACTTTTCCTATTCATGTGGTAGGGTAGTATATTTATTTTTTTTTGAAAAGGATTAATTGTATATTTCGCTCTCGTAGTGGGAGATGAGATATTTTTTTGTTTTTTTTTTTCTAAGTCAAATATTCCATCGCGACTATAGGGGAATCTGTTTTTTTAAAATCATTGCAATTTGTCAATAAATACTGATACCTTTGTATTAGAAGTATTTTAAAAATTATATAAAAGAAAGGATTTCTATGTTGCATATTAAGAAAAATATCATGATGTTGATTGTTGCGGTGATTTGCTTTGGATCTTTAGGTGATCTGTCTGCTGGTGCTTCGAAAACAGCGAAAAAAAAAGCAACAACAACGCCATCAAAGCCATCAACAACAAGTACAACTAAAGCAAAAGAAGAAGAAGAAGCAAAGAGGTTGGCTGAGCAGGAGGCTCAAGAAAAGGCAGAAAAAGCTGAAGCAGCCGAAAAGAAAAGATTAGAGGAGCAAGAGATTGTAAGGGTAGCTGCGGATGACAAGGTTGAAACGTATAGTAAATATTTAAGTAGTCTTTATGATTCAGTAAAGTCTGCAGATAACTCAGCAGGTCCTGAAATAAAAGAGATGGAAGAAAAAATGCGTGCCAAAAATAAAGCTTTAAAAGATGAAGCTGAGGCCTACGTACAAGATCAAAAATTGCCTGAAAAAGATCGAAAATTACCTAAGCCATTAAAAGATCCTAAATCAGACTCAGATTTGAACAAAGCGCTTGTTGAAGGTGTTACTGCACTATTCAAAAGAAAAATAAAAAATGGTGAAAAAGCATTACCAAAGACTGATGCTTCTCATTATGTAGAAAAGAAAGCAATGTATGATGCGTTTGTTGAATATATGAAAAAAGGTCAAGAGATAGAAGAAAAAGCTATGGGGGCTGGTGGTAGAGGAGGTAGAGGGTCGCGTAGTTAAATTATAGGCGACCATGGAGAATAAAGAAAAAGGGGGGTAGTAGCATATGAAGAATCAGAAAAAGCAGCAGTTATTACCGTTGATTGTAGGTATTATTGTAGGTATGTATGGGGCAGTATGGCATGCAGATGCATATGGCGAAAGAAGGCAATCAGATTCGAAAAAAGATGATACTGACAAAGACAAGCCAAAAGATACTGATACAGATAAGCCCAAAAGTGACAAGCCAAAAAGTACTGATAAAGACAAGCCAAAAGATACAGACAAAGACAAGCCAAAAGATACGGGTAAGAAAAGTAGTGGTAAGAAGGGAAGTTCAGGTAAAGGATCGAAAAGAAGGGCTGAGAAAAAAGAGAAAGAAGTGAAAGATATGAACCCTGCAGAATATGCTGATTTTTTAATTAAAAAAACGAATGCAGTGACCAGTAAAAAAGGATCATATTCTCAACGATTTACTGAATTTACTGAGCTTTCAGCGCAGACAAAGCCTCAAGTGAGTGACACTGATTATGAAGAAAAGAAGGCGACATGGGTACGATTTAAAGCTGGGTTAAAAGAGAACCTTAATGTATAGCAGTATGGGGTGTTAGCCCCATCATAAAAAGAAGGGAAAAAAGAAGATGTCTTACAAGCGGCAACTATTGGTTTTTTTTCTCTCTTTTGGGTTTTATATCATGGTACCCACCTATACTTTGATAAGTAACAAAAGTGTTTCGTTAAGTGACGATGATTTTCATGAATGGTTGGGAAATGAAGTGACTAGAATTCTTGGACTTTGGCAGGAGAAAGGGTGGTCGATTGGTAAAAAAGAGGCTTTTCTTAAAAAGTGGAAAAAAGAAACAATGCCGTTAGGATTCGATGCTGTCAATGATGAAGGAGAAGATTCACGAAAAATGGAAATTTGGCTTGCTGCGTATGTAAAGCTACAGCGGCGTGCCCGATATTAAGGGGCCCCCGCCGTAAGGTGGGGTAAAAAAATGGAAATTTGGCTCGCTGCATATGTAAAGCTACAGCGACGCGCCCGATATTAAGGGGCCCCCGCCGTAAGGTGGGGTAAATAAGTGGGGTATATGAAAGGAGGGTTAACAATATTATTTTAAATTTAAAAAAATATTGCAATCTGTAAAGATAAATTGATATAGTGGAAGTAGTGCGAATAAAAATATATTGTTTTGTGTTACAAACAGAAGGGGCATGATGATGAGTATAAAAAAAATGGTATTTTTGATGATTTCAGTTTTTACGCTGGCAGGTCTTGCAGATCTTGAAGCAGGAAATTTGACAGCAGCACAATTAAAAAGACAAAGGGGTCGTCTAGCGAGCGTGGGCCGCGGGAGAATGGTTCGACGTCCGGGCCAAATGGTACAACAAGATTCAAGCAGAGTAATGAGGACTGCTACACCTAGAGCAATGACAACTTTTGCGCCAAATCAAATTGTAGCTATTGTTCTTAATCCAAAAATGAGTGCCGAGGATCAAGAGCGAGCGTTGAAAAGAATTATTCCACCATCTTTAGTTAGTGCTATTGGTAAAAATGATGATGAAGATGAAGATGAAGATGTAGTAACTGCGCCAGCAGCAGCACCAGTAGCAGAACCAGCACCAGCAGCACCAGCGGCACCAGCGCCACAAGCACAACCAGCACCAAAGGTGGGTGAAGTTGATTGGTCAGTAGCTGACGGCGCATTTGATGGCGAAACTGGCGAATTGAAATTAGATAAGGCTACTGTATTAATGCTTTATAACGATATGGATGCACGAGTAAAAGCAGGCAAATGGACAGATGAAGATACAAAAAAAGCGACCCCTATATTTAAAAAAGCACGCGCTAAAGAATGGTTGACAGAAGAGCAATTTTCTGAATAAAGAATGTTTTGGAAATTAAATAAAAAATTTGATTAGACAAAGCGTAGTATCAGTGAATTTAAGAATACATAACGTATAATAAATGAGAAGGAAAGCGAATGATGAGTAGAAAAAATATAGGAGCTTTAGCTCTCGTTCTAACAATAGCAACTGGATTTTTAAATCTAGATGCAGGTTCGCAAAGACCGAGATTTCCACGAAGCGCTACGACACCAGAAATCCGTATGGCAATGACAAAGCAGCGAATTGGCCGAGCGGTGAGTAAACGGCTTGTGCTACAGCAAATGGCAAACGTACTGTATAGTGATTTGCCTGCTATCGATAAAATGAATGGGATAAAAGAGCAGGTAGGTTGGTTTGGCCTGACGGTAGAACAAATAGGTGAAAGAATGGCCGCGAATCAGAAAAAGGCTGATGAAGAAAAAAGAGCATTTGATCTAGAAACACAAAAGAGAGCTGCCGCAATAGCAGCATTTGAAGCTAGCGAAAAAACTCCTGCTGCAAAAGAAGAATTAGAAAAGGTAGAAGCTTCATGGAGTTTGAAAGCTAAGCTAGCAGCAGCTGCTGCTGTCACCGCAGGTATTACCGGTCTTGCATTAGCAGCATGGAAAACTGGTAATATGCCTACAGCAGAGAATTTTAGTAAGTTGGGGAGTTATTTATCATCATGGAGATCAAAAGCAGCATCAGGAGACTAAAGCTATAGCAATTTTGGAAAGTAAAACGAGTAACTGATTAATATTAGTTAACAAAAAGAAAGGGGGACTTGCGGTCCCCCTTTCTTTTTGTGCTTTTTATTCCCCCTTGCCATTTACCTTTTTTTTGTCATCCAGACACAGGTAAAATTGTTGCTATTTGAAACAAAGCTTTTATATACTAAGTAATAGAGAAAGCTTTGTTAACTAAAAATTTTGCACTAACTGAAAATGTCTTACAAGAAATAAATGGATTGCGAGATGGTCGCAAGATAGAGTTTATCTGTAGTTAGGGAATAAAAAGCATGAGAATAGAGGATATTAAAAAGGGGGTCATAATGAGTAGAAAAAAAATGGGCGCTTTAGCTTTTGTTTTAATAATAGCAGCTGGACTATCTATAGCAGCGGGATTTTCTGATGTGAGAGCGAGCGTGAGTTCAACAGCCCGGCCACCACGGGCATTTTTGTCAGGAGTAGAACAGAGTGTAACAACGAGGCCTGTTGACGACAATAAAGGGTGGTTTGCAAAAGCGGGAGAAAGGTTGAGTGAGTGGTGGTATGGTAAAAAAAAGTTACAAGATCGTGGGCTATTATTAAAAAATGTTGAAATGGCCGAAAATAATATAAGTAAAACAGAAGAAGAATTAAGCCAAGAAACAGATCCAAGCAAAATGGTTTTGCTTAGACAAAAGTTAGCGGTTTTTACAAAGTTTCTTAAAGACAATAAGGCAGCCTTAATAGCTGCTTTAGGTACTGCAGCAGCAGCTGCTTATTTTAGAGAAACAGATGCTGAAGATGCTGATAAAGCACAAGCATCTAGGACGGAATCAATGAAGAGATATTCTACGGGCGATGTTGGTGGAGATCAGCCACCAGCAGAAGGTTTGTTGAGGGAGCTCGGGCAGGGAGTAGGACGGGTAGCAGGAGCAGCAAGTAAATTGATACCCCTAAGGTTAGTGAAGTCGGAAGAGGGGCAAACACCAGACGAAATGCTGGAAGGTCGGGTAACATTTACCCCAAAACAAATAGAAAACATGAAAGCGGGTGTGAAAGCAGACTTTGACGATTTGGTTCGGCGTTCAAATGCTAGACCTGGTTCTAGTGACGTCAATGAACTTTACCAACAACAACAAATAATAATGGAAGATATAGATAGGTTAGCTGTGCCATCATTACCGGAAGAGGTAGAAGGCTTGCAACAGAAAGTATCAGAAAGACAAAGACAGTGGTTAGCGTCAGGAAATCTGGGTTTAATGCCAGGCGAAGCTTTGGAAGGCGGCGCACAATTCACGGAATTGCAACTCAATGCTTTGGGAGACAAAGGCAAGGCTTTGAGAGAAAAATTGAATACTCTAGCAGAGGGAATGCGAGCTCAAGAAGGCTTAATACCGTCAACAGCAGGGTCGAATCAAGCAGGATCAGTAGTTAAAGAAAAGCAAATGCCAGAAAATATACCTTCAGAAGCAGGCAAAAGAGTTCCAAGTTTTGAGGAACAGCGAGCAAGCGCTATGCGGAATCCCAATCAATTAAAAGCAGCCGAACGAAGAGAACAGCAAGCAATCGCAAGTAGGGATACCGCTTTAGAAAACATAAAAAAAGCGAGAGAGGCGAGAGAAGAAGCTGAATTGGCGGCGAGAGCAGAAGAAAAGCCAGTAGCTCAAAAAGAGTCAACAGCGCTAACAGGAATGTTAAGGGAACAACGACAAATAATGAAAGATAGGCCAGATGTGCCGGTATTACCGTTGCAGGCGTTAAAAGACTGGCAACCAGGTGAAAGAATAGTAAATCCAGACGAAACACCATATGACGTTTTGGAAGCGGGTGATGTAGTAAAATTGACACCATCACAACATGAGGATTTGGGAAAAAAAGGTCAGGCGTTGAGAGAAAATTTGAGAGAATTTAGCGGTGCTATGGGAGATAGAGTTAGAAAAGCTCAAGAAGCAAGCAGAGATTTTGCTAGACAACAGAGAGAGGAAGAAGCCAGGGAAGCTGAAGATAAGTTAAGAATATCGAGAAAAAAAAGTGAACAGTTAAGTGAACAGTTACAGGCAATTATAAGTGGTGGGTTGACATCGGAAAAAGAAGAGACGCCAGAAACAGACACAACAAGAGCTCTAAGTTTTAAGGAATATCAAGCTGCAGCAGCCAAACGAAGAAAACAACGAGACGAGGCAAGTAAGAAGGTCCCTGTAGAAAAAATAAGAGAGGCGAGAGAGGCGAGAGCTGAAGAGTCAGGAGCTCAAGAAGAGCCAACAGCGCCAACTGGGGATTCAGCAGCCGTAGAAGCAGGAGCTGAACCAGTAACAGGAGCTGAAACAAGAGCTGAAGCTGAAGAAGCGCCAGAAAAATAATTTTGGGAAATTTAAATGAGTAATGTATTGGTAGTAGAGTAAAAAAAGGAGGTTTTATGATGAACGGAAAAAATATAATCGCTTTAGTGTTTGGTCTCATAATAGCAACTGGATTTTTTGATTTAGGGGCGAGTGCGCGTCAAGTAGTATGGCCAGTTAAAGGTGAGAGTATAATAAGGCCTCAGCAAATTGGCCAGGGCCAAGGTGTTACATATGGCGAAAATGAAGGTCTCATTGCGGCGGTAAAAAAAATGGGATTGGTGCAAGGATTTAAATCATGGTGGCAAGGTAAAAAGGAAGAGCGTGATAAAGACAAAGCTAGTAATTTATTAGAAAAAGTTAAAATGGCTGAACAAATGGTACGTGATAAAACACAAGAATTGAAAAATGCAACCTTAAGCTCTGTCGCTAGAATTAAAAAAGAGTTAGATAACGCTACAGCGGTTCTTGCGAAGAACAAGATGCTTTTAGCCTCTTTAGGTTATGGTGTATTAAGTACAGGATTCGCTGTATCGGCTAGAAAAGAGAGAAATCAGCTTGAGGTAGATAAAAGGAACATCAAAGGTCACTTGAGTGAGGCGCAAGGTGAAAGAAATTTTGCATGGCGTACTATTAGCGAGAGAGACAAAGCTGTGACCAAATTACAAAAAGAATTAAAAGAAGCGCAGCATGAATTAGCATTGGCACAAGTAGGAGGAACGCTTGGCGAAGTGATGACGCTTGACCATAGAATAAACCAACTTGGCGTAGAACTAGAAAAAGCTAAGGCAGAAGTACAGACAGCTAGACAAGAAGCAGCAGCGAGCCAAGAGGCGAATAGAGTAGAAATAGAAAGACTTAGAATGGAAGCAGAAGCTAAAGAAGTAGCAGCTAAAACAAAAGAGACAGAACTTGAAAGAGAATTAAAAGAAATTCAAGAAGCCGTGGCTAAGGGAAAATTGACTCAGCAAGAAGCAGATTCTAAAATAGCGGTCTTGGAGACGGCTAGCCAAGAGGCGAATAGAGAATTAGAAGCAACTAAAAAAGAATTAGAAATGGCTAGGCAAGAAGCTAAACAAGAAGCAGCAGCGATCAAAGAGGCGAATAGAGTAGAAACAGAGGCGAATAAAGTAGAAATAGAAAGACTTAGAACGGAAGCAGACGCTAAAGAAGTAGCAGCTAAAACAAAAGAGACAGAACTTGAAAGAGAATTAAAAGAAACTCAAGAAGCCGTTGCTAATGGAAAATTGACTCAGCAAGAAGCAGATTCTAAAATAGCGACCTTGGAGACGGCGAGTCAAGAGGCGAATAGAGAATTAGAAGTAGTTAGGCAAGAACTAGAAAAATCTAAAAAAGAATCAGACGCTATGTTAGAAGCAGTTAGCAAAGACGCAGAAGCAAAAGTAGCGGGAATTCAAAAAGAATTAGAAGAGGCTAAAGCTGCTACGCAATTGGCTAAAGGCACAACAAAAAGAGTTAGGGGAGAAACATCGTTACAGCTTCAAAACTTGTCACAAACAACGAGATTGAAGGTGCAAGCATTAGATAATGAATTAGCGGAAGCTAAGGCAGATGCCGAGGCAGTTAGAAAAGAACTAGTATTGGCTAGGGAATCAGCAGTTAGAGACGTAGCAGCTAAAGAAGAAGAGACTAGAGCGCAAATAAAAGGTCTTGAAGAAAAAGCAATAGCAGAAGCAGAAGCAGCTAAAACAGCAGTAACAGAAGAAGCAAAAGCAGAAGCGGCTAGAGTAGCAGTAGCAAATGCAGTAGAAATAAAAACGCTTCAAGAAGAACTAAAAAATGCTGGGATAGAAAAAGATAGATTGGTAGCAAAAATGGCTGAAGAAGCAGCAGCTAACCAAGAGAAGGCTAGAACAGAAATAGAAAAACTGGGATTAGAAAAAAACGCTGGAGAAGAAGAATTTGGAAGAAAAATAAAAGAGCTTGAAGAAAGAGAAAAAGCGGCAGTGGGAGAGGCAAAAGCAGAGGCGGCAACTGAATTAGCACAAGTAAGAGAAGAAGCGGCAGCTGAATTAGCGAAAAGAACAGAAAGAATAGCTGAGCTTGAAGTACAAGTAGAGAGACAGCGACAAGAAGAAGCAGAGAGACAGCGACAAAAAGAAGAAGAAAAGCAGCAGCAGGCAGAAGCAGAAGCACGGCGAGGGAAAGGAAGTTCTACTCCTGAGCAATTAGGGTATTACGCAAGCGAGCATGAAGAATTAAAAGCAGAAGACGAAGCTAAGCGGTTAGAAGTAGAAGCCAAACGGTTAGCAGAAAAAGAAGAAAAAGAACGGTTGGTGGCAGAGCAATTACAACAACAAGTGCCAATCCCGACAGTATTAGATCAAGAAGGGGCGTTGGTTGAAGGCGAAGCAAGGGTTGGTGCCGAGCAAACAGTAGAAGCGCCGGTAGAGCTAGAAGTGCTGGAAGGCCAGGGGGGTAGCGTCAGTGGTGGCGAAGAATTAAGAGCAGGGCCAACAGTAGAGCAACAAACAGAAGAGCCAGGAGTGCCGGTAGAGCCAGAAATAAGGCGCCCATTATTAGATCAAGAAGAGGCGTTGGTTAAAGGCGGTGGTGCCGAATCAATAGCAGAAGCGTCGGAAGGCCAGGGGGATAACCAAGGGCAAGAACAAAAGTAATTTTGAATAATCAAAAACAAGTAAATGGAGGATGAATAATGTATAAAAAATATATGAAATTACTGTTAGTTTTGTTTTTTGCTCTGGTAACAGGAGTCTTTCAAACAACGTTATATGCAGGTGCAAGTCGAGTGAGGTTCCGAGCAAGTGATCCTCGATCATATTCTGCACAAGGCCGTTCACAGATTACTAAGGAGCGAATTGGAGAAGCGATTAAGAAAAAATTTATAATACAATATATAGGTTCTATTTTATATGACAAAAATTTAAAAAACGGTGAAAAAATAAAAAAAATAAGCGAAGCGGTGCCTCTATTTGATATGTCACCAGCACAGTTAGAAGAATATAAAAAAGAAGAAGAACAAAAAGTTAAAAGAGCTATTGAAGAAACTGCAAAAGCAAAAGAGGAAGCTGAAAGAGCAGAAAAAAATAAGAGAGAGGTAGAAGCGAGAGAATATGCTTCTGAGGCAGAAAAAGCTGCAGCACTAAAGAAAGCCAATGATGAATTGGCAAAAGCAAATGCTAAGTGGAGCACTAAGAAGAAAGTGTTAGCGGGTCTTGTGCTGACAGCAATCGTTGTGGGTGGATTGGTTGCTATTGCTCCTGCGGGCACTTTTGCTGGTGTTAGTACAGCTCTTACTACTGCTGGTAGTCATCTGCCATCTATGCCAGCTATACCAGAGTGGATGAAAAAAGCTGGAAGCTCTATAGCCGAATCTAAAGTTGGTGGTTGGTTGAGCTCTGCGATGTCTTATTTTAGTAAAGGTGATAATCCACCAACGTCATAAATGACAGTGTGATTGTACCATAATTGGTTATAAATTTAATAGCTAAGAAAAACGGTACAAATATATTGAGGGGGCTTCACCGTACATTGTTGGGGCCCCCACTGATAGGGGTCCCCGTCGCTAGATGGGGTATTAGGTAGGGCATGTAGATGGGGTATAAAACTGGGGCCCCCGCCGTCAGGGGGGGTAAAAGATGGGGTATTAGGTAGGACATGTAGGTGAGATAATGTAGATGGGGTATGAAATTTAAGGGGATGGTTATGCGAATGCACTATATACGATTATCGGTCTCTGTTTTTATGGTGATGAGCCAGATAATGGTGTATGCCGGTACAAGTCCCGTGAGATTTCGACGAAGTGACCCTCGATCATATTCAGCTCAAGGTCGTATGGCGATAACACAAGAGCGACGTAAAAAAAGAATAGAAAATTTAGAAAAAAATATCACACAAACAGAACAACAAGAAAAGCAAAAATTGAAGATTTTAACCCGCAAGGCGATAGAAACAGAAAAAAATATTAAAGCAGAACAGGTTCATGTAGAAAAGTTACAAGCAAAATTAGCTGCTGTTTCAGGGGGTGTTGAAAAACCAGAGAGCACTGAAAAGTTGGGGATGATCGAAAAACCAGCAAGTGTTGGAAAGCCAGTAAGTATTGAAAAGCTAGAGAGTATTGAAAAGTCGGGGGTTATTGGAAAGCCAGCAAGTGCTGAAAAGCAAGAGAGTATTGAAAAGCCAGAAAGTATTGAAAAGTCAGGGATTATTGAAAAGCCAGTAAGTATTGAAAAAGTTAGTCAAAAGAATGTACTCGCAGACGAATTAGCAAAAGCAAAACAGAAGTTAAGCTCGTTAAAGCAGATGCTTGTTGAAAATAAAAAAGCAATAGCAGCAGCAGGTGCTCTATTGGCAGCTGGATTTGTAGCACAACAACTCGTACAAAATCCACAGGGAAACATTGCACTATTGAAGAACAATGCGGCAGAGCAAGTTTTGGGTCTAATTAGTGGCGTTACTGGTTCTGTATCAGGCTTTTTTGGAGGCATAAAAGATACTATTACCGCTCGCGTCGAAAAATTAGTAGGCAATGCCATAAAAAGATCTGCGAAAGAGAGTATCTATGACGCTGGTATAAGATTTGCAGAAAGGATACAGGGCGCGGTAAAAACAGCGGAAAAATTTATATCGCCATCATCCCTTCCACCTTCTGATCAAGTTTGGTAATTCAGATAATTTTTAACGGTGAAGGCAACATGCTTACAGGCGCCTAAAGTATTGCTATTTGAAAAGAGCTGCTGATATAATAAGAATTATAAAGACATTAAAGATAGAGTAAAAATTATAAAAGAGAAAAAATAGGGTAAAAATAAAAAAATAAATGAGAGATAAGTGTGAGATAAGTAAGCTTAAAAAAAGGAGTCTGATTATGGATGGAAAAAAAGTAGGATTTTTCACAAGAGTAAGTTTTTTGAACATGGTAGTTAGTCTGTTGGGCTTTGCCCAACTTTTTTGTGTAATGCCAGCAATAGGAGCGCGAAAACCTGTTCAGCAAAGAAGAGTAGTGGCATCGAAAAAGCCGGTGGCAAGACGATCGACGGCGACAGGGCGAACTCCAAAAATGGCGATTGGAAAAACACCACAACAGCATACTGCAGAGCTTGCACAAAAAATAAAAAATGTTATTAATGGATCTGCTTCTGATGATTCTAAGATAAACACATTGAAACAGATAATTCCAGCTCCAAAAGAAGCTACACAATCTGTATCGGCAGCAGCGGATGTTGCAGGCGTGGGAACAGGTGTTGAAGATGTAGAAGCAGATGTTGAGTCTGGTGGCGCGGAAGCTCCAGTAACTGGCTTGACCCAGGAAGAAGAGCAAAAATTAGAACAAGAAAAAAAAGCCTTGGGGGCAAAGATGGCAGCAGCTAACATAGCACCAAATATGGTTACAATGGTTTGGGATGTAAATCAACAAATTATGTCCGTAGCTATGCAAGTTAAAGCTGTTTTGGGATATCATAAAGATAAAAAAACGGAAAATAGCAAAGAAGCGCAAGCATGGAAACATGATTTTGATTTATTAGATAATGCGCAAAAAAAGTTGAAAGATCAAGCAACAAATATAACAACTGTAGAAATAAATAATATTTTGGATTTAGTAGGACGAATTAACCAAAAAATTAGTGGCATTAAAGATAAGGGTGAAGCGGAAGCAATACAGACAATTTTGGAAGCAGCCAAGCCAACATCTTACTAGTATTGTTGACTAAGAAATATAACGAATAAAAGGGGGAGTTAAGATTATGAATATATATAGTACGTATACTAAATTAATTTTGTTGGTCAGCTTGTTTTTTTTGAGTGGCGGACAGTTGTTTGCCGCAGCAGTATCAGAAGAAGAAGCAATAGCAAAATTGAAAGTCGAGATTAAAGTTATAAACGAAGAGTTGGCAAGTTCTCCTAGGGATTCAGCGTTGCTAGAAGAATTGACACTGAAAGAGACAAGACTTCAGCGAGCGGAGCAGCGACAGTTAGCGCAAGCTCAAGGCCAACCACAACAACAACCAGCAGTGCCTCAATCGCAAGCCTCACCAATACCTCCTCAAGTTCCAGCAGCTAAAAAGGGAGCTGATCCAATAAATATAGACAGGTTTGATGCAGAAATAAAAGGATTAGAAGAAAAGGCAAGAGGCTTGTCAGGCGAAGTTAGACAAGCATATAATGATTATGATAATGATCGGGAAAATAGTGGTCTTGAAAGTACATGGAAAACAAAAAGAAAAGAATTATTTCGCATACAATCACAGATTAAGAAATTAAAGGGAGAACGAAATTCAGCTGCGGTAAATCAATTAAAAGAATCTTCAGATATAAAGGTGAATGATGAGCGCGTAAACAAGGTCGTGATGGCAGAAGCGATTGAGCATTTAGATCAAATTGCAAAAAGTGAAGACTGGCGAAAATGGGGTACTTGGGCTGAAATTTATCAGGAAGAGGGAAAATGGGCTGATGACAAGGTATTAATTGAATGGGCTGACGGAATTATAAAACAGTCAACAGATAAGTTGAAATTTAGTTTTACTGATTCTGCTACGGGATTAGCATTCTATATTTTTGGAACTCCGATAGTAGGGATAAGGGATATGTTGAAAGCCAATGTGGATATTCTTCGTACCTGGGGTGCTGGTGCAGCTAAAGGGGCGAGATCAGTTAAAAGATGGTTGGGCTACAAATTGGGTGGCACAGGCCTTTAATAAGTAATAATAGAATGTTATGAATATATATAAAAAGGGGAATATAATGAGATACATAACAACATTGTTTTCTGTATTGTTATTGTCTACTGGTGTTGTGTTACCTGCAGCACAATATAAATTGTTAGATAAAGAAGATTTAGCGAAGTTGATAGAATATAAAACTATAGCCACAGATATCAAGGATGCCGTATTGGTGAGGGCGTTAAAGAGATTTTTAATAATAATGGAAAAATCTACAGACTGGGGAACTTTAAGAAAAAAAATGGCTTTTTGGGAAGCATTTGTTAAGCAGAATGCAGACGACAAGATCAAGATAAGGCTTGAAACCAAGCAAGAGTTGAATCGTTTGGTTTCACAAGTTGACCAAAATATTCAAGGAACATTGGGAAGCACAATTAAAGGTGTATTCAGTAGCCTGATAGGAGAAGATGTAACTGCCAAGCTAGCCCGTCAGACTGAGGAGATTGCACGGTTACAAACAGAAGCACAAGCAGGACAGAAAGATTGAGGAAGATATATTTCGAAGTCGAGTTAAACTATTTTGTGATATATCAATAGTAAAAAAGTTCTGGAGTGGGGAAAAGAGAAGTTGGAACATGCAAAAGCAGAAAGTAGGTGATGTAAAGATGGTAACATGTATATTGTCTAAAATATTAATGCTGGGATCGGCAGTAAAAGTATTTTTGAAAGTACCGGGAGGACGGGTGTTGATGGCACTATTGGTGTTAGCACCATTTCTCTCGGTAGGCAGCATTTTTACTTCTTACTCACAGCCAACTTCTTACTCGCAAACACCAGCTCGACAAAAATCAATAATTCGCCAACAATCAACAGCTCGAGGGCAAGCACCAATTCAAACAGTAACAAAAACTCGTAAAACGCTACCTATATCACAAAAAGCGATATCACAAAAAGCGATATCTCAGAAAGCCCAGAAAGGGATGACTCGTAGAACACCATTAACCGGCAAGACGCCAGGAATGGTAATCCATAAAACGCCACAGCAACATACTGCAGATCTTGCAAATCGAATAAAATCGATTATGAGCAGTTCTAATTCTGACACAGATAAAATTAACGCGTTACGGCAATTTATTCCTGCGCCGACAATAACGGTAACGCAAGAAGAGCATGTGGCTGGGGTAGAGAGTGCAAAATCTGTAGAGCAGGATTTGGATGAGATGCAGGGGCAGCAGGGCGAGGGTAAAGAAAAAGAAGGGGTTCGTATGCCAACGGCGGGATCAACGACTATTTATTCAGCTGAAGAATGGCCAGAGAAATTGTTGAGTATAATGGATGCAAACGAGATGTTTTTGGCTGTTGCAAAGGTGATGTTACAGCATTTTAAAAGTAATGGAATTGATAGTATGCGGTACACGTTAACTGATGGAGGCAAAGCATTAGTGAGTACGCCGGAACAATGGCAAAATATTACCAAGCAATTGAATATATTTAAAGAGAAATTATTAAAGGAAGAAAAAAATATATCACAACAAGTTGTTATTGATCAGTTTGCGTATATACAAGCGCTTGTGCGATTGATACTCGCTCTTTCTGCAGAAGTTCCTGAATTAACAGACTTGATTAAAAATATGAATAAAAAACAGAAAAAAATTCCAACTATTGAAGATATTGAAGAACAAAAAAAAGAAATACGTCAAGCTTTGTCTGGAGTTAAAAAGAGTGAAATTAAGCAGCGTTATTATGATTCTCATGTTACTTCGTTAGGGCAATTAAAGCAAGATAAGCACTGGCGTGAGTTAGCAAATTTGGCAAGAATTTTAATAGACGCAGAAAATTATGAAAAGATAGAAGAAGATAAAGTGTCAGGTCTTGTGGAGAAATCTCAGGAGTATTTGAATGAAGCAAATAGATCTTTAAACACAGGCTTGTTTAATTTATTGCAACGCAAGGCCTCTGAGGCTGTGCAGTGGGTTAAAGGTTTAGTTTGGGGGGGGTAGAGGTTATGAATATATATAAAATGGGTATATTAGTAAGTTTGCTATTGATGGCAGGGTCTCATATAGCTGTTGCAGGTGATTCTGCTAAAAAATCGGCGACGAAAAAAACCCTTTCTGGTGTAGCGGGATTGGCGTCTGCTCTTGGGAACAATCGAGTTGTTAACGCATTTATGTATGCTGGACAAGCGTATATCGATACTATAGGGATGATACCGGACATGTTTAAACCAGCAAGCTTAGTGCTTTGGGAGGAACGTTGGAAAAGAGGTCACAGAATAGCGGGTTATGCAAGATTCGGTGCTAATGTTGTAGGTGGAACTATTGGACGCGATGGGTTACTTACTCCATTTATTGAGTAAAGTCAGTAAAAACAAATTGTTGAGTAAAGTCAGTAAAAATAAAATTAAATGGGGTAGAAAGCTTATCGCCTTCTATCCCATTTAATTTTTTACTAACGTGAGCTCGACTTAAAAATGCTGTAAATTTTACCCCGCTCTACTGTCACGGGGGCCCCTAAATTCGCCCCCCAAAAACTCCTTACCCCAGCCTCACGCGGCCGGGGGCCCCGATTTTTACGTCCGGGGGGAAATCAGGTGGGCCCTGCGGACCCATTAAGCCCGCTATACAAAAATATTGTAGAAAGCTAAGTTGTTAGATCGAGCTTACGTTATACTATTATCTGTACAAGAATTTTATACAAAATAATGAGAAAAGTAACTTGCAAGAGCGCTTAAAAAAGTGATTAATACGGGTATCTTGACTGGTTTAAAGTCGTAGAGTTTGAATAATATATTGCAGATCGTAAGAGTAATGAGCACGGGGTAGCCTATGTATAAGATAGGGCCAGCGGTGATTCCTAATATTGTTGAAAAACCAGCAATAGAAAGCGGAAGGCAGCTTGCCATTACAAGGAGTAGAGCATTTGCAAAAGGTATAGTATGTTTAAAAATTTTTTTCTGTACAAACTCAGCAACAACAGCAGAAATAGCAATAGCTGTTGATAAACATGCCATCAACACTGAAACACCAATGAGGGCAGCACCATAGCTTCCCATAATTTTAAAGGCGATCTCTCTAAAGAGAATATCTGGATAAATAGTCATAAAATTATGTCCATGATAAGCGCCTAAAATTCCCAAGCCAATGTAAATGAGAGCAAGAAGGGATACGCCGATGATACCTGATTGAAAACTAATACGGGCTAAAAATTTTTTATTTTCGCTTATGTGGTTACCTAAGTTAGTTTTAAGAACGGTAAGGATAATTGAAGCAAAGAAAATAGCGCCTAAAAGATCGAGTGTTTTGTAGCCGACCATAAAGCTAGCGTTGAAAAGCTGTAGGGCTGGCATATTGCTTGGCATAGATATTTCAGCAGTCATGATTCCTTTTATTATAATAATAATAAGAGAAACAAGCAGTGCTGGACTTATTATGTTTCCGAGAATAGAAATAATTTTGCTTTCACGTACGGTAGCAAGAAAGGTGATTCCCAAAAAGATAAGAGCAAAAATTGCTGCAGCTAAGTATGTCTGTTCTTGTAAAAAAGCAAAAGGTAAAAAAGGCCGCATCATAGTGTGAGATAGGGTTACAATGCGGGGAATAGCAATGAGCGGTCCAATAATAAGAATACAAGCAAACAAGAGGAGTTGACCTACTTGTTTTCCTAATCTGTTGAAAAAACTATCAATGTTTCCATCAAATAAGAGCATACCAACAAGACCAACTAAGGGAAGAATAACGCCGGTTAGAATAAAGCCACATAATCCATATATAAGATTGGTGCCTGATTGCATACCAACTTCTATAGGGTACATTAAATTGCCGCCACCAAAAAGCATTGAAAAAATGGCAAGGCCTGTTGAAAATATGTCGGACTTTGAAACTTTACGCATGATATTCCTTTCTGGATGCGCTACATGAGAAAAATAGATTGTTTAAATTATAACATGATTATTTTTTTCATCAATTTTTGTATATTATAGATATAGAGGGCGTATGTTTTAGAACAAAAGCATGTATTGGATAATAATATGAGAAAAAATAATAATAAAAATCTAGAGCTCTATTTATACGCTTATGCAAACCATTTTGCAAAAAATGCAACCATAGCTTAAGCTATTAATAAAAATAGTTGGATAATTTTATAATATGGAGTAAACATGGTATTTTTAAACCCATGCAATGACGTCGCATTCAAAAGATTTTTTGGCTCTGAAGATAATAAATCGATTACCATCTCTTTTTTAAATTCGATTTTAGAACTTACCGGTGACAAAACTATTGTCTCGATTGACAGTTTCAATACAGAACAGCCGTCCAAAAGCTCAAAAGATAAAGATACTATTGTAGATGTTTTTTGTGTTGACCGAGCAGGAACAGAATATATTGTTGAAATGCAGGTTGGGCCGGTTGAAAAATGTAACAAACGAATGATTTATTATGGCGCTAAAACTTATTCTATGCAGTTACATAGGGCACAATCGTTTTACAAGTTAATGCCGGTTATTGTGCTTTCTATTGTTGATTATATTATGTTTCCAGCAAAAAAGGGATATAAGTCGATTCATAAAATTTTAGATATAGATAGTCGTGAAAATGATGTTCATGATCTTGCTTTTGTTGTTGTTGAATTGCCAAAATTTAATAAAACAGAAAACGAGCTAGTGACCATTGAGGATAAATGGCTTTATTTTATGAAAGAGATCAAAAAACAGAATCATATTCCAGCAGCTTTAGATCAAGAAGAATTGATAGAAGTATGCAATATTGCAAATCGAATGCGATGGTCAGAGACGTTTTTGTATGCGTATGATGATGCTGAAATTCGTATGACTTGTCAGCAAAGTTCATTAGACTTAGCTTCAGAAGAAGGTGAAAAAAAAGCTCAACATGCGATGGCAAAAAAAATGCTTCGAGCATCAACCTATACTATTGCTGAAATTGTTGATATAACCGGATTAACCGAAGAAGAAATTTTACTATAAAATAAAGATTGGCCAGATAATTTTGGAGATATAGGTTATGGCAATAACACTTAAAGATGAGATAGCCCAAGTAGCGCGCGTAGCGCATGAAGAACTTTCTCTAGTGCAAGATAGCAATGCATTGGAGCAAATTCGGGTTCACTTTATTGGTAGACATGGAAAAATTAACGAATTAATGGGACTGTTAAAGAGTGCGTCGCTAGAAGAAAAGCGAGAATGCGGCCCCTCTCTTAATCAACTGAAACAAGAAATAGAAAAAGCCCTTGTCGACAAGCAGCTTTTTTTTGAACAGGCACTTTCAAATAGTGAAATAGAGCGAGCCTCGTTGTTTGATGTAACGGCATATCGGCATGAATCGTTGCAAGGAAGTAGACATGTCTATACACAGATAATTGAACAATTAGAGGATATTTTTATCTCAATGGGATATGAGATTGCAACTGGTCCTGAGTTAGAAACTGATTATCATAATTTTACCGCTCTTAACATTCCTTTGCATCATCCAGCGCGGGATATGCAAGATACGTTTTGGATGCATCTACCTCATATGCTCCTACGGACACAGACATCATCGGTACAGGTTCGAGCTATGGAGACCAAAGGAGCTCCTATTGCACTATTCGCGCCAGGTCGTGTTTATCGAAACGAACAGGTTGACGCTTCGCATAGTTTTATGTTCACCCAGGGTGAAGGATTAGTTGTTGATAAAAATATTTCAGTGGGAAATCTCATTGCAACGATAAAGGCTTTTTTACGGATTATTTTTGAAAAAAAAGATCTGCAGATTCGCGTTCGCCCAGGCTATTTTCCCTTTGTTGAGCCGGGATTGGAGATTGATGCGTCATGTCCTTTCTGTTCATCTGGCTGTTCTGTTTGTAAAAAAACAGGTTGGATCGAGCTTATGGGGTCTGGGCTTGTTCATCCAGAAGTGCTTCGCATGTCTGGCATAGATCCTGCGGTATATTCAGGTTTTGCGTTCGGTTTTGGCATAGAACGGCTTGCTATGATTAAATATGGGATTAACGATATTCGTCTTTTTCATTCAAGTTCTATCGATTTTCTGAAGCAATTTTAATTAAAGCTCTCGTGTTTATTTAACTTGTGCGCGTTTGTGTGTCTATTATGGGTAAATGTTCTGTTGAGAATGCACGGTTTTATCGCTTGAGAGAGTGAATGTGTTTTGATAGAATATTTTGTCTATAAAAAGATCTGGTAGTAGGCGGGAACCGCCTACCCCAATTCCCCCCGATGGGGGGCTGGGGGGGGAGGGAGAACTTAAGAAATTTGTGATATATACGATTAAAGCTCTGGAACATATTTTAAGCAAATTTAACAGATTATAGGTTTTGTAATGCAGATTAATACAGTAATTATACCAGCAGCAGGTCTTGGAACTCGTTTTTTACCTTTTACCAAATCAGTCCCAAAAGAGATGCTTCCTATTTTAAATAGGCCCGCTATTCATTCGATTATACAAGAAGGGGTTACTTCGGCTATCTCTCATTTTTGCATAATCACCAATGGGAACAAACCAGCTTTGCAAGATTATCTACAAGAATCTCCTGAATTAGCAGCATTGTTAGCAAATAAAAAGGGGAGTAATCAGCTGGAAAGTATCAATACCCTGATTGCATCAGCGCATATATCCTACTGTATGCAGCATGAGCCTTTGGGGCTTGGCCATGCAGTTTTGATGGGATGTTCCGTAGTTGGCGATGCCTGGTTTGGTGTTATGTTACCGGATGATTTGTTTGAGACTGGTGTTGAGTTGCCTGCGCTTGCGCAATTAATAGAGATTGCAAAAAAATATACAGCAATCGTAATTGCGGTACAAGAAGTTTTGCCAGAGGCGGTCAGTTCTTATGGGATAGTTGAAGTAAAAAAAGAGGTTGAACCCGGACTTTTTGAGATTGCAGGGATTGTTGAAAAACCGGCTATTGATAAAGCGCCATCTCGTTTGGCCGCGGTTGGCCGTTACGTTTTTTCCCCCTTTATCTTTGATGCCCTTGAAAGGATTCAGCCAGGAGCGGGTGGTGAAATTCAGTTGACTGATGCAATTAATTATTTAGCTGTTTCAGGTAACCCGGTACTTGCTTATACCATTAAGGGAACACGATATGATATTGGCAACCCACTTGGCTGGCTGACGGCTAATATTGCGATTGGCCTTGAAAATCCAGAGTATGCACCAACTATCAAAAAGATGATATCAGGTTCTTGACGGTATAGATAATCTAGTTTTTGATAGTAGCTAATTTTTTTTACCCCAGCCTCACGGCCGGAGCCCCGGATTTTACGTCCGGGGGAAATTGGGTTAGTGTTTTAATCGTTTTCTCTTTCTATTTTTGGTGCAGATTCTGTCTCTGCTGCTTGTGTTTCGGCCGAATCTGTTTCTGAGAGTATTGGTTGTTCTGTTTCCGGTGCTTGCGCTTGGGGTTTTGTTTCGCTGTTTTCAGCTTTTATGAGTTTTTCTCGTGGCTTTACTCGAGCGAGTTTTTCTTGTAGGGTCTTTACTCGAGTTGCTTGCTGTTCTGCATCCTGTATCATTTCTTCTAGTGTTTCCGTTAGTCGTTTTAGTGTAGTATCCTGCTCAGAATCTGCTCTATCGTATTCTTCTTCTTCTTCTTCTTCTTCTTTTACTTGTTGTTTGAGTGTATCATATGTTGCAAAAAGTTTATCTGAGACCCTGTTTAATTCTTTTTCTGTCGTTTCTTCTGCCAGCTTTGTTTGTTCTGTTGGATTTTTCCACTTATTCCTTAGTGCTTCATGAAATTGGCGGTTTGCCTCTGTCAATTCTTCTCGTAATCGTTTAGCTTCTTCTTTTACTTGTTGTTTTTCTGTCGGAGACGGAGTGCTGCTTGGCTCACAGCTTTGATAGCATACTTCTCTGCAATATGGTTTGAGAATGGCTGTATTTTGGGGCGCTCGTTTTTTTAATCCTGTAGCTGTGTGTCGTCCTAATCTTGCGGCGGTTCGTCGTAATGCTGACCCTGTAATGGTATTCGAGGTGAGCAGCATGGCTGCACAGAGTATGCTGAAGTTAAAAAATAATAGTTTTTTCATGAGTATTTCTCCCTTTTTTTGTATATAATATAATTGTTTACGTTAATTTTTCTAATTTTATATAGTATTAATGAGCTCATTTTTTAGTAAACGGACAATGCCAACTCGTCTTCTTTTATTGCAACGTCATCTATGAGTGCCAATTTTTCTTCTGGTGGTAATGCTTCCAATAATACATCGTATAGATAATTTTTTGATTGCTCGCTATCATTTGATAGGAATTCAAATAGGGCAATCTTTGTTTGTCTATCCATATTTTTCCATACTTCTATTTTAAGATTTTCTATTGCTTCTGCCAGAGTTGGATTAAATTCTGCTGTTGATAACGTAAGCATTTTTCTAAGAGTATCTTTCCAATTATCCATTGATTTTAAATAGTATTGCGATGTTAAAAACTTTTTTAATTCTATTAATTTTTGTATTTCGTTGTTTATTTTTTTTTGCTGCTTTTTTAGTACTTGGAGTTTGCCAGAGAAAAATCTGGAAAAAAATGGAAGCTTATTATAGATGTTTATTTCTTCTTGGATAGGTTTGATAGATTTGTATAATATATCAAACTCGCTATCTATATCTATACTGAATAAGAGTATTGTTTTTATTGTCTCGTTTATGCTTTCTTTCTGTTCCTGCGACATAATCTGTTCTGGTTCTTGTGGCAACACGATTTGTTCTCGTTTTTCTGGTGCGATCGGGTTTTGTGGTTTTTGTGGTATAGCACCAATGCCTCCAGGAAAGGCGCTCAATGGGATACGGACGGATAAAGGCGCTGCTTGTTGGGTTGCTTGACTCATGGTACTAAAACCAGACTTCGTGCTAAAACCAGACCTTTGAGACATAGTGGTGGATTGTGGCGATCCCATTGGTTGTCTCGTAACTGGTTGTCTCGTAACTGGTTGTCTCGTAATTGTTGGGTTCATAGAATGAGTTTTTGGTTGCAGCTTCTGTCTAGTGGATCCGGCATATCTGCCAGGGAAAAGATCTACTTGTGACTGCATAAACTTGGTTCCAGCTTCAGTTGTTCTTTGTCGTGCTCGGGCAGCCCCGATAAGGCTATTCGGTGCTAGAAGCATGGATAAAAAAATGGTGATAGAATTAAAAAATAATAGTTTTTTCATGCAAGATTCCTGTTTTTCGAAATTTTTAATGTCCTTTAAAATGACATAAAAGGTCTATACTATATTCAATAGCCCCTAATTTTATATTTTTGTTAAAGTCGTTTTTAAGGCTCCTTTGTGCCTTTTCTAGAAGAATAGTTGGGTCTTCAGGTAAAAGACCTAGATAAAATTCGGCAATTTGTGCTTGTATCTCTTTAATCTGATTTTTTGTATTTTGCATATTTGTTCTTAACTGATTTCTAAGGGGCCCTACTACTTTATCCAAAACGTCACACCATTTGTTTTTAGCCCAAGGATCTTCTTTGGCTAAGATAACCCTAGGATTGTCTGGTAACTCATTGATTATTTCTTGATAGGCGAGTCTGTTTTGAAGAGATAATTCAATAAAATGTACTAGTTCTATTAAATCTGTTTTTATATTATTTATGACATTTATATTATTTATATTATATCGTTGGCTTAATGCTGCTTGACTGCTTGATTGCGCCGACCACAAATCTGATGGAATTGATTGCGATTGAATGGGCCGTTGTCTTGCTACTGCCAGGGAGTATGCAGCTGCAGCAGGTACAAATTGTTGCCTCCAGGCATTTGAAGCCATTTGTCTTCGTATTTGATTTTGATATTGAGGGTTTCTCATGACGCTTTGAGCAGCTTTAGGCGATAATGCGTTCGGTGCTGCTGTCTGGAAAGCTCGTCTTGCAGCAGCGCTACGTATTGATTGTACTGCTTGTGTTGTTCTTCGAGGTACAGCCGCCTGAGTAATATTGTTTTGTATTAACAAAACAAAGTAAAAAATTATGGTAAAATTAAAAAATGATAGTTTTTTCATGCAAGTTCCATTTTATATTTTATATGGTTATTTTCGGCTATAGATCCCTTGCAATAGAGCACTTTTTAAAATATAAGCATCCATATCACGATTGAATTCTTCAGCAGTATATGTTTTATTTTGTATAAGCTGATAGGCATGTTCAATAGAGGTGTTTAAAGCAAAAATAGTAAAATTATAGGTGTGAGCTTCAGACGTTTTCGGAGGACAAGGGCCTTGGTAGTATGGTGTCTGGTAGGTTGTATTGAGCGCCTTGATAGAATGATTAAATTCAGTTATTGGCGCTTGATCTTTGCCAGAGAGATGTGCAGGAAGTTGTGTAATAGATGATGGCAATAGCAAAGCCCAGTGGACTACGGTGTGACCGACAACCGATTGAGCATCAGGATCATCAACAATTAATACATAACTTCTAATTGGGTCTGTTTCGTTAAAACGCCAGTTAAGCTCAGGAGAGGTGTTGTCACCATCGCAGGTATATTTTTTGGGTATCAAGGTGCCAGTATCAAATGAGCTGCTGGAGATAGATCCAGAGATGTCTTGTTGTTCTGTTGTTGTTGATTCTATTTTTTTGTCGACGTTTTTATTAACGTGCGAGAGTGTGCCAAAATAGATAAGCATGAGTATTAAAATAAGGCAAAAAATTACTATTATAACTGTTTTCATGATTTCCCCTTTTTTTTCTTTAGTTTGTTTTTTTTGAAAATATTTTTGTATCTTAATTATATTTTAAGAATGACATATTTTCTATTGCAAAAGATAGGGTTTTTGATTGAAAGCTTTTGTTGCAGATTGAAATATTTGTATGGTATCATGAGAATGTTAGGTATTTTGCTTATATTAATTTTTATAGGTGATTGTATATTCTTTTTTTAAAACAGGAGAAGAACATGGTTAAGCGTAAAAAAATGGTATTTTTGGTTGTCGTTATTGTGCTCGGTGGACTTAATGGATCTTGCTTCAGCGCCCAGGGTGAGCAAGAAATGAGTATATTGCCGGTGTTTGATGAGTCAGGCAAGGTTGTCAGTACATCAATAGGCCGTCGTGATCTCGTCAAGGGAGCTCTTTCAGGGCGTCAGAAAGGCCATAAAGGGACTGGGCATGGTAGGGGTCAAGGGGGAATGGGGAAAAAGGGCATGAGAGACAGGAGAATGGGTTATCATAGAGGCGAAAAAGGCCAGCGTGATTGGAAAAATCGTGGTTCGCAGCAGCAAAGAAGAAAAAGATCACCAGAAGAAATAACAGCTAAACTTAATGTACTTATGCAAAAAATTGGAGCATGGCAGGACGATGCAACAATGCAAAGAGCGCAAGAGATATTTAAGAATAGGGATTTGAGCGATCACCTAAAATTGAGAAAATTAAAGCATTTAATACATCTGGTAAATCAAGAATTTGATAAGCTGCCTTATGTAAAAGAACCGGGTAAGTTTACTCCAGCAGAAATTTCTATGCAAGAAGATACTGCATTCGACCAAGCGCTTAAGCGTATGGATAATGAAAAAGGGCAACGATCAGGTCGAAGATCTGGTGGCCAAAAGCATGGTTTAGGCCAAGGTCGTGATGGCCGACGATATCATCAGGAAAGTAGAGGCTATCATCCGGGTCAAAGGCCAGCAACGATGACAACGGTCGGGGGTTGTACTTCTGGTACGTGTGTCGTTAAGTAGGATATAAGTAGCATGAAATTAGAATAACTTGGTTGCGATATGCCGAACAAAAGGGGGTTCTTATGAGACAGCCTATAAGAAAAAATCATACAAGAACTATGCGTTTTGATGAATATTATATTTTTCTCCGAGATACTCATGAGCATATGAAATCTCAGTTAGATAAATTATCTGATCGACAAAAAGAACATCTCTATTGCCAGGTTATTTTAGAGACGGAACCACCGGCTGATAGTATCTCATATGAAGATAAAAAAAATGCATGGGAGGCGTTTACTGAGGACTTAAAGCATTCGCTAAAAGTCTAAACGCTAAAAGTTTAAGCAAAAATTTAGATATAGATAGGACACGTAAACCGGGGTCCCCACGATAAGTGGGGTAAAAGATGGGGTAAAATATTTTTGATTATCGTAACTTATAAAATAAGGGGTACCTATGCGTAGCATGCTCTTTTCCATTTTTTTAAGTCTAACGTTATCTTTTTATTATTCTGATTCTATACATTGTTCTCCGAACTGTATGGCTCATCGCAGTAGTTTAGCAGAACCGGGCGATCCCCATGACTATACATGCCATTGCCCTTGCAAAACGGTTAACAATGGTAGGTGTGTGCTGGGCTGTGGGCATAGGATGGAGGTGCGGCCTCTTATCATTATCGGCGGTGCAGATAGGGGTAAAATTAACTTGAATGCTGAGCCCATTAGTGGCAGCGCGGCTTCTTTTTGGAATGGCCCTAGCGAGCAGCTTCAGAAAAACATTATACAAAACAAGGCTTATGCTCATACTATCAAACACGCTCATGCACATAAGCAGACAAATAAGCAGATAAGTCGAGCTAAGCTTGCTTTTTTAAATAAGTAGGTGATTCTAAATTGCCCATGCCCATTTTTAGGAGCATGTCCGCGAATACCAATTTTGTTAATTTCTGTTTTTATAAACTTTATTAGAATATATAGACCGTCCATTTTGGCGGTCACTTTTTTACCCCAGCCTCACGGGCCGGGGGCCCCAATCTTTACCCCACTTATCGCGGAGTAGAAATGGGGTAAAATAAAATTTAGCTACTATCAAACTGGGTTACCTATAAGTGCTTAGAGTGCCATAGTTTTATATCTTTTTTGCAGAGATTATTATTACCCAGCGCCTACATATGATATTATATAAAGAGATATAAAATTATTCTCATTTTTAGCATGAAGGTCTGTTTATGGTAAAAAATCTGTTTTTATGTTTGTTATTCGTATGTCCAGGACTTTCTCTTGTAGCAGAGCCTAATGCTATAGAAGAAGTTAAACGTGTAGAATCTGTTCTATCTCAAGAGAAAGAGACGTTTGCGCAAAGGGTAAAGGGTTTAGCGCGTGAGTTTTATGAGTCTGATATAGGTAATGGGCTTAGTGTTGGTATTGCACGTGTAGCTATTTTTGGCATGATTAACTTTTTGGTTAACGCTGCATTTAATACAAGCGAATATACTATAGATACTATAGAAGATTCTGCAGTGAAAGAAGCTTTTAAGGCTGTTTTTAAGAAAAAAGAAATTGTGCATAGTTTTTCGCATATAGTTACATTTTTTGCTATGAATAAGGTTCGTACCAAAACCAATGCTACTTGGATGGCAATGTTTATAGATTATTTTACCTTTTTTTCTGTGGGTATTTTTTATCCTGACCTAGAAGGCAGGGAATTAAGTACAGCACTAGATAAAGAAAAAAATTAGAATAGGTTTGATTCTTGTTCTGTGTATAGGAATTAGATAAAAAATAAAAAGTAATAAAGGGCGGGCTTCCATTGCGTGGTGGCCCGTTTTTTTATTACTTTTGCTATTTAACGTGAGCTCGATCTAACAACTTAGCTTTCTATAGCAGAGCGTGTTAAAAATTCCCCCGTTTCTATTGTAAGTAAAATTATATGTATTGCCCCCAGAGGGGGCAATACCTGAATTAGTATCAGTACGTATATAGCTTTATATTGCTAACTGTTTTGGGGCTGTTTATCAGCGCTGTGCTATACAATATTTTTTGTATAGCGGGTTTAATGGGCCGCGGGGACCCCAGCAAATTCCCCCGGATGGGGGTTAGGGGGCGAAAAAATTAGCTACTATCAAACTGGATTATCTATAGAAGAGTATAAATCGTGCTTTTCACGAAAACGTTTGGTTTGTTGGCAAGATATCGACAGATATTCAAGATAGCAGTATTCTTATTATGCCCCTACTATTGTGGGGACTTGTTGTTTGATAAGAGATAATCTATTTTTTGTATAAAATATATAAGTTAAGAATACTAATAAGCCAATAAAGTAGGAGATATAATCCAATGTCAGGACATAATAAGTGGTCTCAGATTAAACATAAAAAAGCAAAAGAAGATTCAAAAAGAGGGGCAGCTTTTACTAAGCTCATTAAAGAGATAACAGAAGCGGCTCGAGAAGGTGGTGGCGATCAAGACGGTAATGCACGTCTGAGATCTTTGTTGGAAAAAGCTCGTATGATTAATATGCCGGCAGAAAATATAACACGAGCAATTAAACGAGGAACAGGAGAGTTGCCCGGCGTTAGCTATACTGCATTAACCTATGAAGGATATGGGCCTAATGGTATGGCCGTTATTGTAGAAACACTTTCAGACAACAAAAATAGAACAGTAGCTGAACTTCGTCATTTTTTTTCTACAAAAGGTGGCGCTCTTTCTGCTACCGGATCGGTGATTTGGATGTTTGAAAAAATGGGTGTTGTGCATGGATCAGGAGCGATTAGCGAAGATCAATTGATGGAGATTTTGTTGGATTATTCTATTCACGATATTAAAATTGAGGATAATCAATTTTCTGTTTTTTGTGATCCTAAAGAGGTTGAACCTGTTCGTGTGGCACTCAAAAAAGAGGGATTAACGGTGGAAGATGTTGAATTTGAGTGGGCGCCTAAAGTGACTGTGCCGTTGACTGGTGAGTCTGCCGATACTGCTATCTCATTTTTATCGGGATTGCAAGATCTTGAAGATGTTCAACATGTCTACGCTAACTTAGCATAATACTATTAATAAAACAGACGCTACTATCATAATTTTTTTATGCAGGGGGGCCGTTAGGCCCCCCCTGCTACCCAAATCCCCTTGGGGGGTAAGGGGGGATATAAAACATGAAATAAATATAAACCTTTGAAAGAGTAATTCATGATACAGAGTATGACCGGATTTGCATCAAAAACAGTTGTATTGGGGACTACTGATGCTAATGCCACATCTATTACTATAAGTTTAAAATCGGTTAATGCTCGTTTTTTTGAGGTTAATTTTCGCATTCCTTATCAGTTATCAAATTGGGAAACAGAATTAGATAAACTATTAAAAAAAAAATTGCATCGGGGGCATGTTCAGGTAAACATTCATGTGGCAGACCAGACTATTTTTAAAGGCGAAGTTCGACCTATGCTTACGGTGATTCACGGGTATGTTGATGCTATGAAAGCTATTGTAGCAGAATGTGGCCTTAGTGAAAAACAAGTAACGCTTGAGCATGTGTTACAGATTCCTAATATTTTTATTGCGCAAGATTGTGCTCCGGATGCTACTTTTAAAGCTGCTTTTTTTGAGCAGTTTGTATTAGTGATCGATAGTATGGTGGCTGCCAGGGAGCAGGAAGGAGCGTCGTTACTTGTTGATATGGAACAACGTATAGCGGTAATGACTCAAGAAATGAGTCAGATAGAGGCGCTTGCATTAGAGTTAATAGATAAGCAAAAAGCTAAAGTTACGTTAGCCATGCAAGAGTTAGAAGGTCAAGAAAATGCTTTAGCTGATATGCGTAAAAATGCTTTATTTGCTCTTCTTGATAAGATAGATATTCATGAAGAGATTATTCGTTTTAAGAGTCATATAGAAAGTCTTGCCAAGCAGTTCATTTCTACTGAAGTGGAAAAGGGTAAAAAATTAGATTTTACTCTGCAAGAGCTTGGTAGAGAAATAAATACGATTACGGCAAAATGTTCGGATGCTGATATTAGTCGTCATGCGATTAATATTAAGGTGAATATTGAAAAAATACGAGAACAGATTCAGAATATTGTATAAATATAACGTGAGCTTGATCTAACAACTTAGCTTTCTACAATATTTTTTGTATAGCGGGCTTAATGGGCCCGCAGGGCCCACCTAATTCCCCCCGGATGGGGGGGTGGGGGGCGAATTTAGGGGTCCCCGTGACAGTAGAGCGGGGTAAAATTTAGGGGTCCCCGTGACGACGAGCGGGGTAAAATTTACCGCATTTTTAAGCCGAGCTCACGTTAAAATTTAAGATAATACTTTAAGTTTGTTAGGCCTCCGGCAGCAGTTGCTTCCGGGGGCCTTTGCATGCCAATATTAGTAGATAAGAAAATAATAGCTTGAAATAGTAGATTCTAAGATAGTAGAGTTTAGAATAGTAGCGGTAAAAAAAGTTATGAGTAGGAGATCTATAGATGAAAAAGCATACGTCTCTACTTGTTCTGTTGGCACTAATATGCGGAGTATTATCGAGTTTTTCTTTATGGGCTGATTATGTTTTTGTACCACCAGTTTCCTATCCTGCGATTATATATCGTGATTTGTCATACGGCCGCTATGGAGATTCTTCTGGTGATGGGGTTCTTTATTTGATATGCAAATCGGTTATTGATAATATTGATCACAAAAAATTTTGTTGCGCTCTCCTGGGTATGATTGTAGCTGTTTGGGCGCATAGTATGTGGCCAGACGCTCGCTTAGAGCATAACTTTCCTAACTATCAGAAATAATATTTAATGTGAGCTGGGTCTAACAACTTAGCTTTCTACAATATTTTTTGTATAGCGGGCTTAATGGGCCCCCGCTGTTTACAGCGGGGTAAGATTAAAGGGGGGCGAATTTACAGCATTTTTAAGTCGAGCTCACGTTATTTAACATTAGGTTTATTATGGGGTATGAAAAATATGCGAATAATAGGTATTTTTTTAGCATTCACCGTCTCTTTTGTTTTTTGTTCTGCTGATCAAGAAATAGTTCAAGAAGTAGACAGTTATTCTATGCGTGCTCATGACACTCACGATTCCCGTGATACCCGCGATACAGTAAACATCAAATATAAGAACATAACGTTTTCAAGCATTAAAAACTTTTTACACACACAATCCCCGCGAGTTAAAGCAATTATAGCTGCAGTTGGAGCAGTTCCTGCGATATGTCTCTCTTTGTATGTGGCGAATATGTGCGCTACCTATTATTTTGATAATCTCGAGCAGACTTGTGCACCTGATCTTGTCATTGCTGGCTCAGGTATTTCTCTTATAGATCATACGGGGGTTTATATTATGGATTTGACATCTTTTAATATCGAAGATGTAACGAGCGTCTCTGCTTTAGACGTGATTTGCACCTATTTAGTTGCTAGTGTTACTGGATTATCTGTTTTTTCAGCGTATGTGGCCGGCATGAGTGTGGCTCTCGGGGTACAGTTTTAGCTGCCAGCTCTACAGAATTAGCTATAAATACGTTGTCTTTCTATTTTTTTACTTTTTTCTTCACATACACGTTCAAATATGCCTTCAAATATGCTGTGTTTTACGCTATTTTTCCCGCCAAAAATGCCATTTCTACTTGATAATTGCTTCTTTTATGTGTTAAACTATATATAGAAAGCTTGAAGCGCTCCTGTGGCAGGCTGAAATGTTTTCGGTATATGGTGGGTAAATTGTATTGTATGTTTGAATATAAAGAGATATAGGTTAAATATAGGGAGATTATCATGAGAAATAGGCGAATTATAGGTCTTTTGTGGGCTTTATCGGTACTATCGGCGCCTTTTGTGGCATGTGCTCAAGGTATTGTAAAAAAGAATGAGGGTATCGCAAAGAGTGAAAGCAGTAAAAAAGGTATCATAAGCTCATGTTCAGAAAAATTTCGGTCACTGTCGCCACAAACTAAGGCTGGTTTGGCTATAGCCGGAGCCATTCCAGCTTATTATGCTGCTAGAAGATTAACGGGATATTCTAGCGACGCCTTGTATAAGATTCTTAAAAAGGATCCTAAGGTTGTTAAGTTGATAATGAAGTTGTTTTTTGACACTGGTTTAGTTGGAGGATCTATGATGGCAGCTTATGTTGCAGCAATGATTCCGTTTTTACAGCAAGAGCCATTACCAAAGCCTTAGATTTATCAAATTTTTAGCTTTTTCCAGAGTAATGGTTTATTTGAGCAATCTATGGGTAAATTGTATTGTATGGGTTGAACGTAGGAGAGATTATCATGAGAAATATGCAGATTATAGGTCTTTTGTGGGTATTATCAGTGCTATTATCAGCGCCATTTGTGGCATGTGCTCAAGGTATTGTAAAAAAGAATGAGGGTATCGCAAAGAGTAGCAAATGGGAAAATATAAAAAGCTCATGTTCAGAAAGATTTCGGTCATTATCGCCACAAACTAAGGCTGGTTTGGCTATAGCCGGAGCCATTCCAGCTTATTATGCTGCTAGAACATTAAATTATAAAGCCATAAACTTCTTGATTAATGCAACGAATAAGAATCCTGAAGCCCAGAATACGCTTTTGAAATTGATAACTCTGTTGGCCGCTGATAGTTTTGTGGTTGGGGGAGCTGCGATGGCAGCTTATGTTGCAGCAATGATTCCGTTTTTACAGCCAAAGCCACAGACGTTACCAAAACCTTAGATTTATCAAATTTTAGCTTTTTCCAGAGTAATGGTTTATTTGAGCAATCTATGGGTAAATTGTATTGTATGGTTGAACGTAGAAGAGATTATCATGAGAAATATGCAAATTATAGGTCTTTTTTTGGCGTTGTCAGTATTATCAGCGCCATTTGTGGCATGTGCTCAACAAGGTGTTGTAAAAAAGAGTGAAAGTGCTGTCAAGGACGACACTGCTGCAAAGAGTGGCAGTGCTTGGAAAGGCGTCAAAAACTGGTGTCTGTCATTGTCGCCAGAAACTAAGACTGCTTTGGCTATAGCCGGACTCTTTCCAGTTTTTTGGCTTGCTAGAGAATTAAACTATCGTGCTTTCAGTTTCCTTAACTCTTATGCGATACAGCGTGGTGCGAGAGAGGGTGGGATTGCATTTTGGATGGTGGATTTGATTAGAGACCAGGAGCTGGTTGGGGCAGTTATGATGATACCTTATATTGCAGCAATGATTCCGTTTATATGGTCAGAGCCCTCGCCAAAACCTTAGATTTATCAAAGTTTTAGGTTTTTTCAGAGTAATGGTTTATTAGAGCAATCTATGGGTAAATTGTATTATATAAGTCAAATAGAGGAAAAATTATCATGAGAAATATGCGGATTATAGGTCTTTTTTGGGCGTTGTCAGTATTATCAATGCCATTTGTGACATGTGCTCAAGGTGTTGTAAAAAAGAGTGAGGGTGTTGTCAAGAACGAGGGTGCTGCAAAGAGTGAAAACAGTAAAAAAGGTATCATAAGCTCATGTTCAGAAAGATTTCGGTCATTGTCACCACAAACTAAGGTTAAATTGGCTATAGCCGGAGCTTTACCAGTTTATTTAGCTGGGATTCAAATGTCTCGTTTTATGTCTTCTTCTATTTTACCTGCGATATTGGGAGAATCTCTTTCTCCGAATGAGCTTATTGGTAGTAGATTTTTTAGTTATTTTGCTGGAGAAGGAGCAGCCCTTGCTATCTATTTGGCGGGGTTAAATGCGCTTAATGGTAAAGAGAGTGAACAAAATAAAGGTGTAAAAAACGCTTTGACGTGTAGTAAGTTTTCGCCTTTGGCTAAAAAGATAAGAATTTTAGGCGGGCTTGTTCCTGCTACTATCATGGCGATTTATACTCCCAAGGCTTTCAAGAATTTTGTCGGAGCGGCTACTTTTGCAGCCTATCTAGCTGGATTAGAAGCGGCTGGGTTTGGTGCATTTACTGAGTAATGGTTTATTAGAGTAATAGTTTAATAGACAACGTTTTTTATACCTGTTTTGTTTTGGCAAGCAGTGTAAAAAAGACGTTGTTTTTTTGTTGTAGGGGTGGTTGCGGCAGGAAGAGCAAATTGACAATCTGTTTATTTTTGCTATGTTTATAGGTAGAAATAGAATAAATAAATATCTGTTTTATATGTATAATAATAACTTGTGTAGGATTTTATGAAAAAAAACATACTCGCTTTATCTCTTTTTTTTGCTTTATCAATATCAGTAGTTCCGACTTCTCATGCATTGTTTGATTTTGTCACCCCTGTTGTATTTGTTCCTATTGTACCAATTGCTGTTTTGCCACATAATTCTTATCGTCCGACTGGCTTTGATAATTTTATGTCATTGATGGTGAATCTTTCTCCTAAAGCTCAACAAGCTCTTCTTTTAAGCTTAGGTTTGGGTTTAGGTACTACCTTGGTAAGCTGGATGGTTATCTATAATTTATTGTCAGCTGATTGCTAATTCTGGTTTAAATTAAAAAATTTATAAAAAATAGCACGTCGTTTCTTATTTGGAGGTTTTCGTATGAGCTTACGTTTAATGGTATTATTTTGTTCTTTTATTGTTGCCCAGAGTGGTATTTGTAGCCCGAGTTTGGATCCAGAAATATTGAAAGCAGAAAGACAAGAGAGAGAAGATCAAGAGATAATGCCTGGAGAGCCTATGGTAAGGGTTATGATTCCCGGTTGGATAGCACCAGTGGAAATGCCGCGGAGGGTATTTGAGCGGCGAATAGCAGAAAGAGCGCTACCGGTACCGATGGTGCGAGAGCAGCGGGCTAGAGAAGAAAGATATGCACAAAGAGAGAGGCCAGCACAAGAAGTGTTGGAAGCGTTGCAGAGAATTGAAGAGGGACAGCAGATAGATGCAGGTCTACTTGCAGAAGCCAGACGTATAGTTGAGCAAGCTCGAAGAGATGGGCTAGTGGAATACGAGGCTGAAGCAAGGCAAGGATCTAATGATAGGGCGTCATGGTGTGTGTTGTCATAAGATTAGCATATTTGTAGTTTTGCGTAACATGAGTTAAATAATTTTTTTATGTGGGGTTTTTTGTATGCAATTACGTTTAATGGTATTGTTTTGTTCTTTTATTATTTTCCAACCTAGCTTTGGCAGTCCACGTTTAGTGCAAGAAATAGTAGACGCAAATCAACGAGGTCTAGATTTAGATGCGCGAGAACTAGAAATAGCAGGGTTCCAGGGGCATGCAAGAGAAGTGCTTAGAGAAATAGTTCTTGCGGCAGACATAAGAGGAGGTGTAAAGGAAGAATTAGAGAGAGAAATGGCTATAGAGGCGCTAGCATTGGCAAGAGAACTAGAGGGAGAAATAAGGATAGTAAGAGAGAGACAAGTAGCCAGAACAATAGAGAGAGGGCTTCTGTTCAGAAGATTAGAAAAAAAAGAAGAAAAAAACAAAGAAGAAAGAAAGAAAGCGCGGCGAGCACAACAACATAGTGGATGTGCTTTATCGTAAGTTGATTGGTTTTGTAAATAATGGATGGTGATTGGTTTGTCAAGTGTACTAATTGCCATCTTTTTTTGTGTTTGAATTAGAATTTCTCGATTTTTTGAGTTTATTTGCTATACTTTTTTATGCAACTTTTTTTTGTTGGCGCTTTTTATAAAAAAGCTTGTCGCAAGTAGAAGTTGCATTTTATTATATAAATTCTATCTATTTTTTACTTTTTATCTTGGGATTTTACATGAGATTACCGGTGATGGTATTTTTGGGTTCTTTTATTTTTACCTATAATGTTTGTAGCTCAAGCTTGCCAGAAGGTAAAGCTCCAGATGGATATGACAATATAGAAGTAAGAGAAGGACAGGTAGAGATTGAAGAAAGACGTTATGAAGAAAGACATGATGAAGAAAGAGAAAGGCAAGCTGTAGCAAGAAGACAATTGTGGTCGCAAGACAAAATAAATAGATTAGCGGAAGCAGCAGAAAGGGACAGTGAAGATCTATCAGACTCGCAAGAGGAAGATGATGTGTTTTTTGCGGCGTTTAATCGAGCTAGGGCGCAAAGACTAATGGGCTTGCGAGGATAATTTTATATTATAATTTTATTAGAATTTCTCGATTTTTTGAGTTTATGTAGTATACTTTTTAATGCAACTTCTTTTTGTTGACGCTTTTTATAAAAAAAGCTTGTCGCAACCAGAAGTTGCATTTTATTATGTTATTTTTTTAATTTTTTATTTATTTAATTATACACAAAAACTATGTCACAACACCCAGCATCTTCAATTATATCGCCGTATTCTGAGTCGCAACACTTTGCCCACTTACACCTTCATACAGACTATTCTCTGTTAGATGGTGCCATTAATATAAAAAAAGCGGTCGATTTTTGTGTTAAAAATAATATGAAATCGATGGCAATAACCGATCATGGCAATGTTTTTGGTGCAGTAAAATTTTTTCAGGAATGTAAAAAATCTGGGATTAAGCCGGTGTTGGGTATTGAAGCATATTTTACCGAAGATGCTTCAATAAAAAATGTGCAGAATAAGTATTATCATTTAATTATATTGGTAGAAAATAAGCAGGGGTATCAGAATTTATGCAAGCTTATCTCTTATTCATATCAAAAGGGGTTTTATTTTAAACCTCGGATTGATTACCGTATACTTGAAAAACATTCTGAAGGGTTAATCATAACGTCAGCATGCCTGGGAGGGCATATTCCTAAGCTCCTAATGTCAGATCAGGTTGATGAAGCGCATAAACGTCTTGATTGGTTTGTTGATGTTTTTGGCCCGGAGCGATTTTATCTGGAAGTGCAACCAGAAGATCAGAAAGAACAGGCGATATTAAATCAAAAATTATATGAAATAAGCGCACAACGAAATATTCCTTTGGTTGCTACTGGTGATTGTCATTATGTGTATGCCCAGGACCATGAAGCGCATGAAGTAATGCTTGCTATTCAGACGCATGATCATATGGGAAGTTCGGACCGTTATACTTTTGGCGATTGCCGTGTTCATATGCGTACGCCAGATGAGATGTTAGCTGTTTTTAAAGGTCATGAGTCAGCCATTTGGAACACCGGTAAAATTACCGATAGGTGTAACTTTACTTTTCAGACAGACAAGCTTTTTTTTCCCGCTTTTGTCATTCCTGAATTACAGACGCCGGAAGGTTATTTTAAAGAATTATGTCAAACCGGTTTTGAGCAGCTTTTAGAAAAAAAATTAATTGATAGCGATAAACGAGATTTGTACGCCGAGCGTTTGCAAATAGAGATAGATCTTATTACCAAAATGGGCTTTGTAGGTTATTTTTTAGTCGTATCAGATTTTATAAAATGGGCTTTACGTAATGGTATTCCTGTGGGACCTGGTAGAGGATCTGTTGTTGGTTCTTTGGTTGCATGGACATTGGAAATTACTAATCTTGATCCCATTAAATATAACCTTTTCTTTGAGCGATTTTTAAACCCCGAACGAATATCGATGCCTGATATTGATATCGATTTTTGTATTGAAGGACGAGACCGAGTTATCGACTATGTTAAGCAGACGTATGGGTATGATAAAGTCTGTAATATTATTACATTTGGTACCATGCTTGCTAAAGGAGTAATTAAAGATGTTGCGCGTGCATTAGGATTTTTGTTTGAAGATTCAAATGCAATCACCGCACTTATTCCTGATCAGCTTAAGATTACGCTTAAGGATGCCATTGAGCAAGAGCCGCGTCTGCAAGAGATGATTGACAACAATCCTAAAATAAAACACTTATTTGATATAGCTTTTAAGCTTGAGGGCCTTACACGACATGCATCAAAACATGCTGCTGGTATTGTTATCTCACCCGAGCCGATTGATGAAGTATTGCCCGTTTATATTCCCCCAAAAAGTAATGAGCTGGTAACGCAGTTTGCTATGAGTGAGCTTGAAAGTGTCGGCTTTTTAAAGATAGATTTTTTAGGATTAAAAAACTTAACACTTATAGATCGTGTAGTACTTCTTATTAATAAAACACGTACTGGGCCAGATACTGAGCTATTCGATATTAATAGACTGCCCCTTGATGACGAATTAACGTTTAAACTAATCTGTGCAGGCAATACATCAGGAGTCTTTCAATTAGAATCTACTGGTCTTAAAGAAGTGTTGCGTAAGCTGCAACCTGAAAAATTTGAAGATATTATTGCGGTAAATGCATTATATCGTCCGGGTCCATTAGGTTCAGGGATGGTTGATGACTTTATTGAGCGTAAGCATGGACGACAAAAAATTCATTATATATTTCCTGAATTAGAATCTACTCTGGCTGAGACTTATGGGGTTATTGTCTATCAAGAACAGGTTATGAAAATTGCGGCAATTGTCGGCGGGTATAGTCTTGGAGAAGCGGATCTTTTACGTCGCGCAATGGGCAAAAAAAAAGCTGATGAGATGAATCAACAGCGAGCTATTTTCTTATCTCGAGCAAAAGAACGTCAGTTCGATGAGAAACGTGCGGCTGAATTATTTGATTTGGTGGCTTATTTTGCCGGCTATGGTTTTAATAAAGCACATTCTGCTGCCTATGCGTTAATTGCCTATCAGACAGCTTATTTAAAAGCTCACTTTCCTGCAGAATTTATGGCGTATTTGATCTCTTTTGAGGTAACGGTGCCGGAAAAAATGGCTTTCTATTTGCAAGAAGCAAAAGATATGGGTCTTGCTATTTTGCCTCCCCAGGTGAATTTTTCGCAAGCAGATTTTGCTGTTGTAGATGGCGGACTTTTATTTGGTCTTAACGGTATTAAAAATGTTGGATCGGCTGCGATTGAAAGCATTATTGCACAGCGAGCCAAGGGACCATTTAGGGATGTGCTTGATTTTTGTAAGCGCATTGATTTAAGAACAGCAAATAAACGCGTTATAGAATCATTAATTTATGCAGGTGCATTAGATTGTCTTGCGGGGAGTCGTGCACAGAAAATTGCAAGTCTTTCGCAGATTATGGAGATGGCAGCGGCTCAAAAAAAAGATGAATTAACAGGACAGATGGATCTTTTTGGTTCTGCTTCTAAAGATAAAAGTAAAGACGATGGGTATATTTTTGAGATTATGGCAGAACTATCAGATCGAGAAAAATTAGAAAAAGAAAAAGAAGTTATCGGTTTTTATTTAAGTGATCATCCCTTAACCGCGTATAAAAAACAGTTAGATTTGTTTAATATTACTTCTTTTACTCAGATAGTGCAGCAGGCTGCAGAGTATAATGGGGAGCAGGATTTAGTGGTCGTTACTGCGGGGCTTTTAAAAAATAAAAAAGAGATTCTTACTAAAAAAGGGGATCGAATGGCTTTTGTGCAGTTTGAGGACCAAGATAGTGCAGCAGAAGTAATTTTGTTTCCTAAAACGTTTGCCAAAGTGTCCTCTTGGTTGGAAAATCATACTATTTTTGTCATAAAGGGTGCTTTAGATTTGACCAGCAATAAATGTAAAATTAAGGCTGATCAGTGCGTTCCCTTAGAGCTTGTGCTAAAAGAATGGGCAAGAATGGAAAAAGCTTCGCTCTTGTTGCCTGATACGGTAACAGAAGATATGCTTATAGCTCTTAAAAAGAGACTGAACAGGGGTAATGCCCAGCTTGAATGTGTAGTTCCTGAAAATGGCAAATTATTGCAGATTGCTACGCAGCATCGCATTCAATTAGATTCGGATGTGGTTGCTGATTTGGCCACACTTGGGGTTTCGCTTCGCGTTTCACTTTAGTTATTTTTAAGTTGTGCCAAATTTTGGTGAGAAGTGATCCCCAAAACTGGATATGTAAAATTTAAAAAAGCTTCATGGCATTAAAACTATAGATATAAATTGGCGTTTTTTATATAGTTTCCATAGAAACTACTATCTCTTTACCATAAACTGCAATGCCATAGCAGTAAACGTGGCCATGATAACCAAAACTTTTTATTTGCGTTATATAAGAACGATTTTTAATCTGCTCCAATGCTTCTTGTGCGAATTTTGTTAGTGCCGGCTTATTATTTTTTTTTGCTTTTTTAGATTCGATTTTTGCTTTTTTAAACTCAATTATGATTCCCGGATCTTGCGGTGTTCGCGGAATAAGCATAATATCATAGCGGCCATGGCCAGATTCACGGTTTGATTGAATTGTATAACGATCTGAAAGTCCTGCAAGTAATCCTAACACAAGCATATGAATAGAACGCTCAGGATCATCGCTTGGCATATCATAAACACTGCAACTATGTATAATAAATTCTTGTAATAGAATTGTTAATCTATATTGATCTCCCGTTATAAACGCAGTAAATAATTCAATAATTTGACCTGATACTAAAGTTTTGTCTAAAGCTTCAGTAATTAATTTTTCATAGAGCAATTTTATTTCTTCATTGGGTAATGCTAGCGTATAATAATGTCTTTTGTTTTTAAATATGCGTGATGTTGCCGTAAGATAACCGGTAAAAAGAAATATACTCCAAAAGCCTTGGATGCTTTGAATATTGTTTTTGAGATCTCGCAAAGAGACCCCCTCATCTATTTCTTTGTCGACAATTTCTTTTCCTTGCAATAAAAGCTCTATATCATCTTTAATTGCAAGGCCTGATCGGGCAATTAGATCCCTAATAAGATCATTATTGCTTGTATTGACCCAGTACGTTTTAAAATCTCCTTTATTCTCAATGCACTTAAGCAATGACCAAGGATTATAAACGTTCGTTTCTCCAAATAAATAGCCATCATACCAATGCTTAATTTCGTCTCTTTTGTCGCCAAGATCATAGTTAACTAATAATTGATCTACTTCTTCTTGAGTAAAACCAAATTTATCAGAATATTGGGTATCTAATACCGTATATACAGAAACATGATTAAGACCTGAAAATATACCCTCTTTAGCTATGCGCGTAATGCCCGTTAAAAAGCTTTTTTCAAGTGCTGTATTTCCCTTTAATACTGACGAAAGCAAATCGTTCATAAATTCTATCATTTTTTCATAATAATTGTGTAAATGAGCTTTTATTATAGGGGCATCATACTCATCAATTAAAACAATAACTTTTTTTTGATAATG
>Ga0070667_100000201_pt1 | contig 70596 bp, 62 predicted proteins | sample KBSS33metaG_FD_64659 | JGI IMG/M metagenome (GOLD analysis project Ga0070667, IMG submission 64659) | Switchgrass rhizosphere microbial communities from Kellogg Biological Station, Michigan, USA - KBS S3-3 metaG | ecosystem: Host-associated > Plants > Roots > Rhizosphere > Soil ...
CGGTTTGACCGGCGTAGTATCGTTGAAAAGCCTAGGCTCGAACTCACTGTCCATGCCGGCCATAAAGCCGTAGTAGTGCTCGAAGCCCAACCCCGTCGGCCAGCGATCGAACGGGCCGACGGGGCTCGACTCCCACGTCGGTGTATTGTGCCATTTTCCGAAGGCGGCCGTGCTGTAGCCGTTGTCGCGCAGGACTTCCGCGACCGAAGCTGTGCTCTTCTTCCAGATCATGTTGTAGCCGGGATAGCCGTTTGCGGCCTCGGCGACGTTCCCAAAACCTACTCGGTGGCTATTGCGACCGGTCAGCAGGGCCGCCCGGGTCGGCGAGCAGATGGCTGTCACGTTGAAGTCATTGTAGCGCAGCCCCTGCGCGGCGAGCTTGTCCAGCTCGGGCGTAGCCGCGGGCCCTCCGAACAGGTCGGTCGCGGCGAAACCTGCGTCGTCAATGAGGATGATGACAACGTTGGGCGCACCAAGCGGAGCCGTGGGCCGCTTAGGCCAGGCGACCGCGGATTTCGGGGTCGGGTCGCCGGATTGACCGCCGGCCGCGGCCTCCGGCTGCGGCAGCACCGACGGCGTCGAAGCCGGTGGCCAGGCCGGGCGGGCCTGGGCCGGCGCCTTCGCGGCGGGTCCCAAGACCGCCGCGATGGCCGTACAGGCCAGAAGTGCGGCGCGAGCGCCAAACGGTATGCATTTGAAAGTGATGGTGCGCTTTGGCTCAACGGACCTGCTCACAAACTCCTCCCCGGGCATGGTCGGCGGCGACGTTGTCATTTGAAGTGGTATCGCGCTTCGAGCCCCCACATTCTGGGCGCCGCATAAAGAGCCGTGTTGAATCCGAGCGACGTGTAGTAGCCCCCTTCAAATACGCGGTAGATCTCATTGAAGGGGTTGTCGATGAAGAGGGCTAGGTCGACCTGAGACTGCATCACCTTCTTCCAGTCTAGCCGAGCATTAAGCGTGTAATAGCTTGGAATTTCGGCCGGAGAGAGGTCGTTGCTGGCGTGCGTATGCGCTTGCCAGGAATAGGTCGACGACACGCTTGCTGAGCCTGCCCGTTCCGGAAGAGGCAGGTCCGCGCGCAAGGTGGCACCGTACTGCTGTCGCGGAGTATACTGAAATGGCGTGGCGCTCAGGTCCACCCCGGCGGCCGTCCGGTAGGAGGTGTAGCGGGCGTAGATGTAGTCGTAGAAGGCCGAGAGCGACAGCCACTGGACGGGCTTCACGGCGCCTTCCAGCTCGAGGCCCTTCACTCGCGCGCCGGCGGCGTTGAAGATCGGCGCATAGACGCCGAGGTTCGTCACCAGCACGGTGGAGCGCTGCAGGCCCTTGTACTTGCCGCGGTAAGCGTCGGCGTTGAGGCGCACCGGGGCCTCGCCCACGTGGAACTCGCTCTTCACGCCCACTTCGACGTCGTCCACGACCTCCGGATTGTAGAGCGAATAGGTGGGGTCGGGGATGAAGCCGTTCAGGCCCCCGCTCTTGTAGCCGTTGCGGACGGTGACGTAGGCCATGACCGCGTCGTTGACCTTGTAGTCCGCGCCGAGCAGCCAGCTCGTGTGGCTCCAGTCTCCGGCGCTGCGATACACGCAGTGCGGACCGGCGCCGGGTGTTGAACAGCCACTGTGCACCGCGCTCGTTGGGTCGTAAGGCACGTCGCGCCCGAGCGGGCCCCACTGGCCGGCGAAGTTGGTCTGGTGGTCGAAGTTGCGGCGCACCCCGGCGGTGATCCGCAACTTCGGCAGAGTCTCGTAGCTGCCCTGCAGGTAGACCGAGTTGCTGCGCAGGATGCTGCTGTTCAGGCGGCTTATCGGCGGGGCCAATGACGCTGCGAAGCCCAGCGGCTCTCCGACAGGCTCCGAATAGGAGCCGTAGTAGCCGAGGACCGCCTTCAGCCGATCATCTAACGCGCGGATGGAGCCCTGGAGTTCGTCGGAATAGGTGTTCTGATTGATGAAGAAATACGGACTTGGCGACTGCTCCAGGATTTGGAACGGCGTGCCGTCGGTGTCATACGCTCGCTGGCTGCGTTGCCTGTCCCAGCCGAAGATATTCTTAAGCGTGAGCCAGTCGTTCACCGTCCAGGTCAAGGTGTCGACGAGTGTCAGGTTGCGGTCATCGCGGTGGGGGTTGTTGATCGACTCCTGCACCAACCGGACGCCCCGCGCCTGCTGGGCGTCGAAGTAGGCGACGAGGCCCGGGAACAGCCGCCTCGCGACGCCGGCCGGATTGACTGCATCCAGGACCGTTCCACTCGCGTTGGTGTCAGATGAGAAGGCGTTGACGACGAGGTAGTTTTCGACGTTTTCCACCGGGCGTGCGATGAGGCTAAAGCGGAAGGCGAGGTAGTTCTCGTCGTCGAGGTCCTTGCCGCTGCCAAGATCGTGGGTGAAGCCGTCGCGCTTGCCTGCGTTCACCGCCAAGCGGGCGAGCAGCTTGTCCTCTATGATCGGGGCGTTGAAATAGCCGTCGAGCTGCCTCATGCCATAGTTGCCCAGCCGCCCCGCGATCTCGCCACCCAATACTTCGCCAGGACGGTTCGGCTCGAACAGGATCGCGCCGCCCGTCGTGTTCTTGCCGAACAGTGTGCCTTGCGGCCCCTTCAGTACCTGGACGCTGGACAAGTCGAAAAATAACGATGGGCCAACCGGCGTGACCGGCACATTGTTGAAATAGCTGATGACGCTCTGGTTTACTTGGCCGTAGACGATCCCCTGGCCGCGGATCACGAAGTTGAGATTTTCGCGGTCGGAAAGGCCGCTCGACGCCACCCGCAGGCCCGGAGCGACGGTCTGCAGGTTCTGAATATCCCGCACGCCTGCCTGCGCTAGCTGAGCGCCGGAAACCGCGGTGACCGCGAGCGGCACGGTCTGCACGTTCTCCTGTGTCCGCCGCGCTGTGACGATCACTTCCTCCAGTGCGGCAGGCACCCCTGGCCCAGACGTCGGCTGGGCATGTGCGCCTGCGGCCAGCAAGGTGCTGGCCGATGCGGCGGAGGCGAACAGGAGTTTTCGAAATTCAGCCAATACAATCCCCTCAGATGTATTTATCATGACAATCTAAACTATAGTCACTGGCAGCGCGAACTCCACGCGCCCAGCTACGGATATCGGTCGGAATTGCGTTTGCCATAACCGCACTTAGCCAACACTTGTCGGCCTGTTCGTATTTAGTCTTGCGGCCCAGCACTCGTAAAACGCATTATGCGGTCGAAATTTATGCGATGAGGGAATATGCGACCGGCAAATCTGGAGCACGTGGTCGTGCTCGCGCGCACTTTGAGCTTCACTCGGGCCGCCCACGAGCTAGGCATGAGCCAATCCGCGCTCTCCAGAAGCATCCAGGTGATGGAACGCCGCGCTGGCGTGCGGCTGTTCGACCGCGAGCGGGGCGGCGAAGTCCATCTGACCGCAATCGGGCGTGCAGTCGCCAAACGGGCGACTCCGTTGGTCAGCGAAATGGCCGAAATTAACCGCATGCTCGATCGATCCGCGAAAGGCGAAGACGGCGAAGTCGCGTTTGGCATGGGGCCCCTTCCGGCGAGAGCTTTGCTCTTTTCAGTCCTTGCAAAAGGCCTGGCGGGAAGCCGACGCATGCGCAGCGAAGTCACCATTCGTGGAGCCGAGGAATTGGTCGCCCTCGTCGTTGACGAGAAGATCGAGTTCTGCATTTGCGGTGAGGTGCCGGTGGCCAAAACCCTCCCGGTGAGGGGAGAGACGCTTGGGTGGTACCCGTTTTCTCTGCTGGCGCGAGCGGGCCACCCGCTGCTCCGCGGCGAGAAGAACGCCGGGTCAAGCTCATACCCGGTAGCCTTCGCCAGCCAACTCTCGGGAGTTCCGGGACCAAAACATCTTCATCCAGCGTATTTGCGACCGTATCTGGATGGGGGCCCGCACATTGTCGTCGATGACTTCGACACCCTGGCAAGGCTGACAGAGGCAACCGATATACTATGGCTGAGCTCAGCGTTCGCGGCAGCGGCAGAGATACGCGAAGGGCGCCTGTGCGAAGTGCCACGCCCGCCAGGGCATGGACCCTGGCTGCATCGAATGATGTTCTACAGCCTCGATCGGCGGACCCTCTCTCCCGCTGCGAGCAATCTGAAGGCTCAGTTCAAGAAGCAGGTGCAGGCGCTATCAGAGATGATCTGAACGGCGGCGGACGATGGTTACTTACGACGGCGGACACGGGCTCAGCCGAGACTGCCTACGTCGCGCTCCGCACGCATTGGAATGGGGACGTGTCGAGACTTGCGCGGGCTATGGGCTACGAACTGCCAATGAGCGACCCCGCAGGAGCAGGCTTCAGCGCCGCTCCTTCCGGCCCGGAAAAATGAACGCCGCCTTCCACCCTCTCGGCATTTCGAACGTCGGCTTCCAAGGCTCGATCTAGCCTCCAGGCAGCTTCCGGGCAGCGCCATGAGCGGAACTTGGCTCCGCTCCATGAACCGGACATTCAAGCGGCAACGCGAGCCCGATTTGCGCTGGCGAACTGACGGGAGCGTGCATTTGCTGTCCAACATGAAATGGCGACGTCGGGGGCAACGGGCTCGGACCCTAGACCAAGAGCGCTTCCCCTGCTGCACGTCCCGGACGACAAAACCGATCGAACAGCCAGTCGACGACATGGTCCTCGAGGATCGCCATCATGAAGAGCGAGTCCCAATTGTTGGGACCATCATAAGCCGCGTCGCAACGCTCGAGCTCACGGGTGAAGATCTCGACGAGGACATCCTTCGTCGGTGGATCGTTACGCAGCTCTACGGTTGTTCGCCCAGGCCCCCCGATCAACCGGCACCAGGAACGACGGAGATACTCCCTGACTTGGGTCCGTTCGACCACGTTCTCCACGTGGAAGCGCACAGCCGGCAGCAAGGGATGCCCTGCCGGCAGCAGGATACGCAGCGACACCTGGGGCGCGGGGCCTAGATCATCGAAACGCCCGGCGAGCAGACGCTGACCGAGGACGTCGTCGAAGTACGGGTGCAGGACGCGTTCGCCCGGGTTCGGGCCCGTCAGCGCGGTGCTCCGCAGGCTGTTGCACTTGCAGGCAGGGACCAGGTTGAGGCCGAATATGGCGAAGGCCGCATGGCTGGTCTTGGGCAGGACGTGGTCCAGGGTGCCGCTGCCCATCGACCCACACATCGGGCAGACAGCGACCCCGCCCCGCGACCGGATCTCGTCGATGTAGGCCACGGCCTTCGGTGGCGACCCATAGTGGCCCCGTAGGTACGTCTCGATCTCCGGGGGCAGGACCACAGAGGCGATGGCGTGGGCGTCGCCGTTCGCCGCGACGTATTGCTCGTAACCTGCGCGGATCGCCGGCACGTGGCCGAGTAGATGGGGATGGCTGGCCGCCCTCTTGTTCTTGGCGAGCGCCTCCAAAGCCGCGTGATCGTCGAAGAAGGCCGGACGGGGAAGCCGATTCACGGTTGCGGCACCGTGCCGTCACGGTCCTCGATCTCAGCGCGGACACCGCCGAGAAGGTCGAGCGAGATGCGGTCCTTGTAGGCCGCGAAGGCCTCCTCCCAGGAATTCGCGTCGTCGGCGATGCGCTGCTCGACCAGTCTGGCGAGGCGTGAGGGCTGATCCTCACCGAACACGAAGTAGGAGATCGCGCCCACGTCGGCGCCGAACGTGCGCAAAAGGGGCGTCTCCGCGATGATGCTACGGTCACCCGGGTCCGAGCGGAGCACCGTCACCTGGTCCTCGAAAGCCTCGCGCACAAAGTAGACTGAATGGGTGGCGATGATGGCGGCCGAGCCCGTCTGGGCGAGCAGGTCGTCGAGGACAGCCACGAACTGGCTGATGAAGTCCGGGTGGAGATGGGTCTCGGGCTCGTCGAAGAGCAGCAACGAACCGTTCTCTATGTGCAGGGCGGCCAGGGCCGCAAAGCGCACGAATCCGAGTTCGCCGCTGCTGAGCCGGTAGGCTTGGCGGTTGATCACGCGGACCACCTCTTTGCGGGCGTCGATGTTCGCGAAGCGCTCAAGGAGCGCCTGCTCGGCACCCCTTTGCAGGCGATCGAGGAACACGATCGGCTCGGCAGGGTCCCGACTGATCACCGCGAGCTCCGCATGACCGTCGATGGCCCGGATGGCCTTGATGAACATCTCGAACCGACCGGCGCCGCCGATCCGCTCCTGCGCCCGGGCGAGCTGGACGAGCAGCTCCGCCGTCGTCTCCCGGCTCCGACCCCGGCCCGGGACGCCCAAGGCGAAGCGCCGGTACCAGACCTTCGATCGCCTCCGTCGATCGGTCGGGAAGACCTCCGAACCGGTGGTCGCGGGATGGAACGCGAGCATCCGGTTGAACACCGGACGGTCGCCGTCACCATCGGTCAGGGTCCGCAAGCCCTGGACGGCGGCCGACGCGATCCGTCCGAGGGTCTGACTCTTGCCCACGCCGTTCTTGCCGATTACGACGGCGAACCGCTTCGGCAGGACCGCCTCACCTGTCGCGAAACGGAAGCGCAGGCGGTGCGGATTGGGGCGTCCGGCCAACTGGAACTCGATCCGGAGCTCCTGGGAGATTCGTCCGAACTCCTCGAAGGCCACACCGCGCAACACCATCCCCGCGTTCTTCCAGGCGAAGAAGGCCTCTGCAGTGCGCAGGAATGCCTGACGGAAAACCGTCGTCGCGGTCACGGCCTTTACCCAGGGTTTCCCAGCCGGCGCATTACCCGCCTCCACGACATCGCGGAGCGCGACCAGCACCGCGCGCGCCTCGTCCGGCCCCAGGGCGGTGACGATCTCGCGGTACATCGCGATTTCGGGAAGCATCGAGAAGAACGCCGGCGCGTCGTCCGCTGGAAGGCGGGGGATCGTGAACTCGACCAAGAGCTGCCGAAGTGTCCGCGTCTCCTCACCGCGCTCACCGGGCCCCATGAAGGCCAAGAACGCGCCAAGCGCTATGGGTTCACCCTCACGCGGATGCCCATCGCGGGGATGGACCTGGACATCAACGCGGATACGGAAGCCAAAGTCGTTCCAGGAATCCCTGTTGGGAGCGACGAGGATCGTGCCGGCGCCACGGCCTGTGCGCAGATCCTCCACGAAGAGGACCTTGTAGGGTTCCCCGTCCTCTACAGCCACCTCAGCCTCCCGGCGATCCCGTGAACGCGCCCAAACCCGCAGCCGGCCAAGCTAAGGTGGGCGGCGGTCCGCGTACAGGGCGACCGCGCTGACCCTTCGCTCCGTTTCCGCCGGCTTGGCAGGGTGTTGACGTCCTCGGCGCTCACTCCGACGATCGCACGGTCACCGCACCGTCAAGGCGCGACGAGAGAAGGGCCTTGGGCGTGGCGATCGTGCTGGCGGACTCGAACGCCCTGCGTAATCCCGACCTCCAGGGCTACCTCTCGGCCAGTGCGGAACACATCATCGCACTCTCGGACCTGACCCTGACCGAGATGCTGAAGAAGAACGCGCTCGCCACCGCGCGCGGCTCGTTGCGGATCGTCTCGCTGTTCCCTGCGCAGACCCTCGTCCTGCGTCCTACGCACGAGATCCTGGAGGAACGGGTCACCAGCGCCCCGGACGTCTCCCGCCTCTTCGATGCCGACGCCACGGACGGCGTGCGCGCTCTCAGCCAGGAGCTGCAGGCCCAGCCGCCGCCGCTGAGCCTGGCACTCCGGATGGCGGCGATGGAGCGGGAGGCTGCGCAACGCCACGCGCTCCTGACCGCTGAGGTCGCGCCGATGGTCGACGGCCTCACCGACGCGTCGAAGGATTTTCGTCCGGAGGAGATCGCACAGCTACGGACAGGTCGGAACGTGGCGGACACCACACGAGTCAAGATGATGGAGCTCCTGAAGGAGACGGTGCGCGACTTCATCCTGACGAACCAGCAGCCCGAGCGGCGGTCGCCGATGACCTTCGCCGAGGCGGCGAAGATGTTCGCATTCCGCTATTCGCTCTGCGTCACGATCTACTACGTGGCCTGGGTGCAGTCAGGGCGACAGACAGCCCAGAAACTGGAGCGACGCGTCAACGACGTCGTGGACCTCCAGCTGGCGGCGATGGGCACGTTCTTCAGCGGCGTCATCAGCAACGACCAGCGCCTCCAACTGGTCTCGATCAACGCCAGGAAGACCCTCCGCGACTGGGGCGCCTATGTCGGCCCCGAGTTCCGCCAGGCAATTGCGACGGCGCCGGCGAAACGACCTTGAGCGGGCAGGCCGCTTCGGCCCGTCACCCGTGCGCCAGAAGCGGAAGCTGGCGTGAACGCCGAAAGCTGACACTCGACAGCGAACTAGGCTGGACCGTCACCGAACCTCCCGAAGTCATCCACTACGTCCGATACTGACGCACAGCCCATGCACAGCTTTCCCGCAGACGCCCTTGAACCGGGTCAAATCGGGAACATGCTCCAGCTATGTCGCTGCTCCGTCGCCTGATTCGCCGGCCGCGCCCCGGCCCCGTCCTCACCGAAGCCGAGGTCTCGGCCGCAGTGCGACGCGTCCAGACCCTCGAGCCGCTCTGCGACGCCGAGGCGATGATCACCAACGACGGTTTCGGCGCGTCGGTGAGCTTCCGCACCACGACGCATCAGTCCGCCTTGGGCTGCGGGTCGATCGAGGTGGGCCTCAGGGCCGCGGCCCTCGAGATCCAGGCCCCGGAGGTAGCCACGGGATGGTCTTGGAGCGAGGCGGTCCCGCTGCTCGTGAAGGCCCACCGGTCGTCGGAGACCCGGCAGGAAGGCGGCTCCACCCGCGCCGCCCAGACCCTGGTCGATGGCACCGAGCACCAGCTGGAGGGCGACGGAGGCGTGAACAGCGGTGTCTTCCGGGCCGGCCTGAAGGCCACGTATCGCAAGACGCATCGCCGCGACGATCTGCGGGAAGACCAGACCACTTGGAACCGCACCCGCACGACGCCTGCGGACCTGGTCGGCATGGAAGGCGTCCGCCGCCGCTTCACGCTGCGCCTCACGGCCCCGGACGAGAAACACCTCGGCTATTTCAACGCCGACCTGGTGCGGCAGTCGTTCCTGAGCGTGCCCGAGCCGTCGTCCCTCGACCTGGCGAGCGTGAAGGTTTTCCTGGCGCCCCCGATCATCAAGGAATGGGGCGACGAGCTAATCCACTCCCTCTCCATCGCCGGCGCCTCCGGGGCCTGGGCGCCCCTGGCGCAGACTCGCAACAAGCAGATCCTCGGCGAACTCCTGCTGTCCAAGTTCCTGCGCCCGTTACACCGGCGCACCCGCCTGTGGCCCCGCCGTACCGGACCGAAGCCGTGAACCTGGCGACCCTCACTCGCGGCCTACGCGGCGTCGCCGAGGCGGAGGACCTGGGCTTCGTGGACCTCGTCCGGCGCAGCGGCCTGAACCCGGGCTGCGACTTCCGGCGCGCCAACATGGCCGGCGCCGACCTGCGGGGCCAGGACCTGCGCGGCTTCGATTTCCGACATGCTAGGTTCGATGGCGCGCGGATCCACGGCGCGCTCTTCCAGCCGCCCCTCACGCCCCTGCAGAAACTGGTGGCCGACCGCAAGGGACGCGGCGTAGCCGTCTTCGTGGGCGCGCAGCTGGAAGAGGCGATGGACGAGCTACGTCAGGCCCTGGAGCCCGGGATCGTCGCCCCGGAGCCCCTGAACAGCGGGCTTCGCCGGGTGGGCGACGAGCGCGAGCAGCACTACGACGCCGACGGCCTCTTCGTCTCCGACGGGCAACCCACGGTCTCGCGCGTGGTGGGCAAGCCGTTCCGCCACGCCCAGGAGGCGCTGCAGAACGCCAAAGTGGCGCTGATCCTCTTCCAGCCTACGGCCGACTTCGATTTCGATACCCTGGCGGTCGTCCAGCGCCGCATCGAGCGGGAGAAGCGCGCGCACCTCACCTTCGTCTTCCCGAGCTTCATGGAGGGCGACGTCGGCCGCCGGCTGTTCGACGTCCGCATCAAGGCCGCCTTTCGCCGCCCGCAGGACGCAGTGGTCTTCGAGCGCGGGTCCTCGCGCCCCGCCGAGCTGCACGCCGCCCAGGACGCCAACAACCGCAGTCTCCAGTACCTGGTCGACTGGCTGCGGATCCTGGACGACTGCCGCTTCATCCGCCGCACCGCGCGCCAGAAGGACCGCGGCGAGGGCGGCGACCCCACCTTCGTCTGCGGGCACAAGGAGTCCCGGGGATCCCTCATCAACGCCCTGCGTCGCCACATCGATCAGCGCGAGACCGTCGTCTGGGCCGGCCAGAACGACCGCCGCCACCTGTTCCTACCGGAGCAGCTGGCGGCCTCGACCGACCTCGATGCTGTGGCGCGCTTCCTGGGCGCATTCAGCCGCCCGGTCTCAATTTCGGTTTACCCCGACGCCCTCGGACCGCCCGACCGCTACGTCATGATCACCGCGCCGGAATCCTCAATGATGTGGCGGCTCTGCGGCCGCTGATCTCCGCGTGAAAGACTCGGGAAACGCGCCAACGGTCCGCCATCTGGCGAAAGGACTGTGTATGGCCCCTGGGTCCCTCGCTTTGACCTGAGCGTTCCCCCTACACACAACTCAATGTACCATTCCCAGCGATAGGTCCTTGTGGTTGTGCCCTGTACAGCCCCGTTGGGGGGAACCATGAACAGCCCTGCGCCCGCCAACGGGTTGTTCCGCCTGCATCGACAAAAATTGCTGCGCGGAGTTCCGGTAGGGCGTGGCGCAGTCTTGAACCCAGTATGAACACGTCCTCGCCCCCGCAGATCGGAGGCGCCGCCCCGCCGGCGGCGGCGCCTCTGACCTGCCACACCAAGTCCGGCGCCCCCTACCGTCGACGCGACACCGTGGAGATGCAGATCTCCGCAGCGCTCGTCCTCGACCCGCAACACTGGCGCGATCCGAACCGGCGCCCCGGCCCCTGGCGGCTGGAGACCCTGGTCCACCTCATCCGCCTGCGCGCCGCGGCCGGCGACGGCCATTCGGTGGGCGCGCTGGTCGCCGAGTTCTTGGCGCAGGCGAAGCGGACCATCGACCGCCGCGCCCAGGGCTACGGCCTGGCCGACAGCGAGGCGATCGAGATCGAGGTGGGCGACGCCCTCGTCGACCTGATCCTGGCGCCGGTCCCGACGCGGATGTCCGAGTACCTGGAAGTGGACGCCCGCACGATGATCGCCCAGCGCACCGACCGGGTGGTGCTGGCGCGCAAGGACCTGCCCAAGGCCCACCACTTCCTCACCACCGAAGCGGACGACGACGACGGCTGGTCGCCAACCGTAGAGCGCTTGCCCGATACCGCGCTCGACCCGCTCGAGCACCTGCTGGAGGCCGAAGCGCCCTCGTCAGACGCCCGAGTCCGCCGCCTGCTGCGCGCGGTCACGGATCCCCGCCACCGCAAGGCCTTCATCCTGAAGAAGCTCCGCGGCTGGCCCTACGACAGCCCGGACCCCACCGTCCCGACGCTCTGCGCCCTTTTTGCCCCGGTCGGCGAGCGTCAGATCCGCAAGTGGATCGCCACCGCAATCGCCCAGATGCGCGCCGCGCACGGAGCCGACACATGACCCGCCCTCACGACATCTCCCTCGACGACCTGCTGTTCGACCTCAACACGGAGGGCGTCGAGCCCACCCACGCCAACCTGTTGGCGGCCATCGCGCGCCACCCACAGCATCGCGACGCGCTGATCGCCTATTTCGCCGCAGCCGGGACCGACCTCGGTCCTGAGGACGAGGACGATCTCCCCGCGCCCGACGCTGACCGGTTGGTGAGCCGCGGCGTTAGCCACGCCCTGAACCTGATGCACGCCCGGGCCTCGAGCGCGAACGCCGCCACGGCGGACACCGCCCCGGACGCGCCGCGGCTGTCGGCGCTCGCCAAGCGGCAGGGTTTCAACCTGGCGGCGTTGGCGACCCAGGTCGGCCTCGACGAGACGATCGTCCTGAAGCTCGACCGACGGCGCATCCGCCCGCGAACCGTGCCGTCAGCGGCCTACGAGCGTCTCGGCGAGGAGCTCAGGATTCCGGCCGCCGAGGTGATCGCCTCGGCCACGGGGCCGCCGGTCGCGGCCTCCGCCGGGCGGCTGATGAAGGCCAAGGGCCCGCTCGTGCGCAACACCGAGAGCTTCCGCGAGGCGGTGGAGAAGTCGGCGATGTCCGACGGCCTCAAGGCGCACTGGCTTGCGCTGGTGCCCGAGGAGGACGACCTCTGAGCGCCTGGGCCGAAATCCGCCGGCTCGCGCGCGCCTGGCACAGCGAGTTGCACCCGTCGGCGACGCTGCCGACGGCCGCGACCCTCCTTGCGGCCGCGCAGGCGGCCAGCAAGGTCCACGTCATGCCGGTGGCGGCCGACGACGTGCTGCTGGACGGCGGCGAGGCCTGCTACGACCCGGAAGGCCCGCGGATCCTGATCTCGAAGGCGCTGTCGCCGGCGGCGGCGGCGTTCCACCTCGCCCATGAGTTCGCGCACCATCGGCTGCACGACCACGGCGGCGGCTGCCACGCCGAGGACGTCGATCCGCTGACCCCAGCGGAACCCAAGTCCTCGCCGGTCGGCGACGACGATTCCTACAGCCCAAAGCAGCGGCGCGAGGCGCAGGCGAACGTCTTCGCCCGTGAGCTCCTGCTGCCGCGCGACAAGCTGCGCGTCCTCTGCACGGCCGAGCGGCCGACCTCGGTGGCGCTGGCCGGGGTCCTGGGCCTCGAGCCGCAACTGGTGGCGCAGCAGATGGCCGACGCGTTGCTGCTGCCGGACGACCCTCCGCCGAGGCCCGCCCGGCCGCCGACGCCACCGGACGCCAGCCAACTCGAGGCCATCAAGGCGAGCGACGGACCCCGCCAGGTGCGCGCCGGCCCCGGCGCGGGCAAGACCCGGGCGCTCGTGGGGCGCATCGCCCGTCTCGTCGACGAAGGCGTCCCCGCGTCCTCGATCCTGGCGCTCACCTACTCCAACGACTCGGCGGAGGATCTGGCGCGGCGGATCACCGAGGAGGTGGGCCCGGACGCCCCGGCGGTGTGGTGCAGCACCTTCCACGCGTTCGGGCAGGAGCTTTTGCGCCGCTACGGCGCCGAGATCGGGCTGCCGGCCGTGAAGCTGCGCGACCGCGCCGACTCGCTCTTCCTCCTGGAAGGCGCCCTCTCACAGTTGAACCTGGACCACTACCTGGACCTGCAGGAGCCCCTGCGCGCGCTGCGCGCGGTGCTCAACGCCATCTCCCGCGCCAAGGACGAGATGTGCAGACCCGACCGGTACCGGGAGCTGGCGGTGGCGATCCCGGACGCCGAGGCGCGCACGCGCGCACTGGAGGTGGCGCACATCTACGAGGTTTACGAGGCCGCGCTCCGCGCTGACGGCGCGGTCGACTTCGGCGATCTGATCGTGCGCGCGGTGGAGCTGCTCGCCGGCCGCGAGGACATCCGCGCCCTGGTCCGGGCCGAATGGCCCCACGTCCTCGTCGACGAATACCAGGACATGAACCGCGCCAGCGCCGCCCTCTTGGAGCTCCTGGTCGAGCCCGGCAAGGGGCCCTGGGTGGTGGGCGACGTCCGCCAAGCGATCTACCGCTTCCGGGGCGCCTCGCCGCGCAACATGAGCCGGTTCGGCGAGCAGTTCCCGGGCGCGAAGACCACCGACCTCACTGTGAACTACCGCTCCGGCGGCCGGATCGTACGGCTTTTCGAGACCTTCGGCGCCGGGATGGACGCCAAGCCGTTCGCCGCCAAGGACCCCCTTATCCCCCATCGCGGGACGGACACCGGCGAGGTCGACTATCACGTGGCGACCACGCGCGAGGCGGAGGCGGATGGCATCGCCCGCGACATCCGCGCCGCCAGCCCGACCGGCGGCTTCCATCGCCACGCGGTGCTGGCGCGCACCCACGGCGTGCTCGCCGCCTTGGCGGCCCACTTCGAGCGGACCGGCATCCCGGCGCTCTACTTCGGCGACTTCTTCGAGCGCGACGAAGTCCGCGACCTGCTTTCGCTGCTCTCCATCGCCGGCGAGCGCGACGGCGTTGGCCTCCTGCGGGTGGCGCAGGCGACGCGATACGCCGCGCCCGTGCCCGATATCCTGGCCGTCGTGGCCTTCCGCCAGGCGCACGACATCGCCATGCTCGCGGCCCTGCGCCGGCTTGACGAGATCGAGCTGTCGCCCGAAGGGCGGATCGGCCTGCAGCGGCTCGTGGCCGACCTACACGGCGTGGGGTTCGTCACCACGCCGCATGCCCTGCTCTCGGCGCACCTCTTCGACGCCGGCGCCGTCCATGCGCCCCCCTTCGCGGGCGGCGATGTGGCCGCCCAGCAGCGCCGCCTCGCCGCCTACCAGCTGTTGCAGCTGGCCTTCGACTTCCGTCCGCGGCCCGGACAGGACCCCAAGCGCGCCTTCCTGGACCACGTCCGGCGGCTCGAGGTGCTGGAGGAGGAGAAGGAGCTCCGCCGGCTGCCCGCGGCGGCGGCCGGAATCGACGCGGTGCGCCTGATGACCGTCCACGCCGCCAAGGGCCTGGAATTCCCGGTCGTCCACCTTCCCTCGCTCAGCCCGTCCTTCTTTCCGGCACCGGGCCGGGCCGACCCCTGCCCGCCGCCGCCGGGGATGATCCCCGAGGATCCGCTGATGAGCCCGAAAGCGGAGGAAGACAGCCTCTTCTTCGTGGCCCTGTCGCGCGCCGAGGACCGGCTCGTCCTCTCCCGCGCCCTGCGCTACGGGGGATGGTCCCGCCCGAAGGGCTCGCCGCTCCTCGCGCCGGTCGCCCATCTCCTGCCGGCGGGCCGCGACGCCCAACCGTCCTGGACACAGCCCGGTCCCCCGCCGGCGTCCTTCTCGGCGCTGCGGTCGCCCGAAGCGCCGCCCACCGTCCTCAGCGTCACCGCACTTGAGGACTACCTGCGTTGCCCCCGGCGCTACTACTACGCCGAAGCCCTGGGCCTGGCGCGACGCGCCTCGCCCAGCCCGTTCCTGAGCTTCCATGCGGTGTTGCGCGGCGGCATCGGCTGGCTGCGGGAGACGCCAGCCGCCGAGCGCGGCGGGCTGCAGGCCCACCTGGACGCGGCGTGGGAAGATACCCGCCTGGGGCAGGACCCGGCCGCCGGACACTACCGTGCCGCCTCGACGCGCATGCTCGCCCGCGCCGCCGCCGCCATGGACGGCGCGCCGCTCGAGGTCGAGCGCAGCCTCGAGGTCGCCGGGGTGCGGATCACGGCCCGGGCCGACCACATCCAGGTCTCCAAGACAGGCGTGGTCATCCAGCGGCTGAAGGCGGGCCGCCTGGCGCGCAGCGGTGAGTCGCCCAAGGCCCGCTACGGCGTCCTGCAGGCGACCGTGGCGCGGGACGAAGGGGCAGGCGTGCGCCTGGAGCATGTCTCTCTCGTCACCGGCGAGGTGAGCGAGGCGACCTTGCCGCCCGACAAGCTGCAAAAGGCCCTGGGCGCCGCCGCCGCCGGCCTCGAAGGCATCGCGGCGGGCCGCTTCGACCCCGTGCGCAACGCCCGCAACTGCCCCACCTGCCCCTTCTTCTTCATCTGCCCGACGGACGGCCTGCGAACTTGAGCCGCGGCCGGGCCGTTCCCCAGTTCCGGTCCGCAGCCCCGCTGTCTTGATCCTCTCAGAAGCGCCCCGCCCGGCCGCGCCTACGAAGAAGGATCACTCTCCATGTCCACCCTGAAGCTCTTCCTGCAGTTCTCCGCCCATCGGCCGGTGGAGCTGGTCGAGGCGTCCGCCGAGGCGCCCGCGCGCACGGTGCTGGACGCCGCGGTCGCGCTCGGCGCCCCCGCCGGTGGCGAGCTGTTCGTCGCCGACCGCGACGCCCCGCTCGACCCCGACAAGCCCCTCCACGCCCAGGGCGTGAAGGACAAAGACCGGGTCCATGTCCACACCTGCCGCCAAATCCAGGTGACGCTCAGCTTCGCCGGCGACACCAAGCACCACCCCTTCCGCCCGTCGACCACCATCGCCGAGGTCAAGGCCTGGTTCGTGGACAAGCTGCACATGAGCCCGGTCGACGCCACCGAGCACGTGCTGCAGATCACGGGCACGTCCGAGCGGCCGGACCCCGACACCCAGATCGGCGCGCTCGTCAGCTCGGCCTGCGCGCTCGACCTGACGCTGGTCCCCGTCAAGCGCGTGGAGGGCTGAGGTGGACGCGGAGGTGACCCTGCGGCCCGACGAGCGGGCCTTCCGCGAAGAGGCGGCGGGCGGCGGGTTCCAGCTCGCCGCTCACCTCGGGCGCTGGACCGTGGTGCGCATCGCCTGGCCCTACGTGGAGGTGGACGTCGCCGCCGCCCCGCGCCCGGGCGCGCCCGTGGCGTACGGCTTCCGCTTCGAGTGCGCCGGCTATCCGCAGCAAGCGGCGACCGGCCGGCTCTGGGACACGGTGAACGGCGCGCCCCTGCCGGTGGCCCGGTGGCCCGGCGGCCGCTCGCGAATCCCGGCGGTGTTCCGCCCGGACTGGCGGCAGGGGACCTGCCTCTACCTGCCCTGCGACCGCCACAGCATTATCGGCCACGCCGCTTGGCTCAACGACCACCCAGCGCAGATCTGGCGCCCGGAGCGCGGGCTGCAGCTCTACCTGGAGGTGCTGCACGAGCTGCTGAACGCCCACGACTACACGGGGGTGCGCGGTGGCTGACCGGATCCGGATCGACCGGGCGCTGTGGCTGGGCTTGCTAGGGGACCTGCGCCGCCGCGGCGGCGGCGGCCACGAGAGCGGCGCCTTCCTGCTGGGCCGGATCGAAGCCGGCCGCCGCATCGTCGAGACCTGCGTGTTCTACGACGACCTCGACCCCCGCGCCTACGCAAGCGGCGTCTGCGTCCTGCACGCCGACGCCTTCGACGCCCTGTGGCGGACCTGCCGCGCGCGGGGCCTGACGGTCGTCGCCGATGTGCACACCCACCCCTACGGCGCCGGTCAGAGCCTCGCCGACCGGCAGAATCCGATGGTCGCCCGCGTGGGGCACATCGCCCTCATCGTCGAGCGCTTCGCTGCCGACCCCGTGTGGCGCCATCGCCTGGGCGTCTATCGCTACGAGGGGTCCCACCGCTGGACCAACCTCAGCGGCTGGACCGCCCGCACCTTCCTCGAGACCGGAACCTTCGCCTGATGACTCTCCACATCCCCACCCCCGACACCCTTAGCCGCGCCGTGAAGATGGCGCTCGACACCGGCGAGGTCGCCACCGTCGAGGCCGCCCACGCCCTCTTCGCGCGCTACCGCCTCGCCGTCTGCGTCAGCCCGGAGGCCGCGGCCTCGCCGGCTCATCAGGCGGCGCTGCTGACGATGGTCAACACCGGCCGCCGCGCGTTCCTCGGCGGCGTCCACGTCGCCGGCGACCTGTCGGCGCCACTGCGCGCGCCGCTGCCTGGCCTGGGCGACAGCCTGGGCGAGGCGGTCGAGCGGCTGGGCGGGCGGGTGGTGGCCGTCCTGCCGACTGACGCGCCCACCGTGCGGCTCGGTGCCGGGCCCGTGTCGGCCGACGCCCGCGAGGCGCCGCTGCAGCTCACGTTCGCGCATTGGCAGGGCGGGGCCTTCCCGGTCGGCGAAGGCGAACGCCTCGCCGAGCCGGCCGACGCCGTCCTGGGCGCGGTCCTCGCCGGCGCGCTGGCCGTCGGCGAGGCCTTCCAGCAAGTGCGGGGCAACCCGATGGCGGCCCGCCGCGAAGCGGGCTTGTCCCTGTGGCGGCCCGGCGAGCCCTGGCGCGCAGCCGCCGGCCCCGCCGTCGCCCTCGCCCCCAGCCGCCTGTGGCTTATCGGGCTCGGCCACCTCGGCCAGGCCTACCTCTGGGTGCTTGGCCTGCTGCCCTACGCCGATCCCTCGGCGGTAGAGCTCACCCTGCAGGATTTCGACCGGCTGACGGCGGCCAACGACAGCACCTCCGTGCTGACCCGCCTCGAGCTCGCGGGACAGCGCAAGACGCGGGAGATGGCGGCCTGGGCCGAGGCGCGGGGGTTCGCGGTGCGGATGGTCGAGCGTCGCTTCGACGGGGACGTCCGGCTGCAGCCCGACGACCCGCGCGTGGCCCTCTGCGGCGTCGACAACCTGGCGGCCCGCGCGGCGCTCGAGGACGCCGGGTTCGACCTGGTCGTCGAGGCTGGCCTCGGTGCCGGGCCCCAGGAATACCTGGCGATGCGGCTGCACACCTTCCCGGCGACGGTCTCCGCCCGCCGTCGGTGGGGCGGCGACCCCGGCGCGGCGGCAGCCCCGCCGCCGCACAGCGCCGCCTACGCCGACCTCGAGGCGCGGGGGCTGGCCCGCTGCGGCCTCATCGAGCTCGCCTCGCGAACGGTGGGCGCGCCGTTCGTGGGGGTGGTGGCGGCCACCCTCGTCGTGGGTGAGGTTGTGCGCCGGCTTGCAGGCGGGCCGGCCCTCGAGGTCATCGACCTCACGCTCCGGGACCTCACGAGCCGTCAAATGGTGCCTGGCGCGCCCTTAACTCGCTTCAACCCCGGATTCGTGGACCTAGACTGAGGCGTTTGCGATGGACCTTGCGACAGGGCGCTAGAAGCGGACGTCGCCAACGTCGCCAACGAGTCAGGTTTCCCCGGTCGCGATCGCCCCCATCTTGCTTACCGCGTCGGAAGTAACACCGCCATCGCTGGCGAACTCGCTGCGCTTGGCAGCATAGCTCGGCGCGACCATCGGGTAGCCAGCCGGTAAGCCCCATCTCTCCCGATAGGCGGCCGGCGAGAGGCCGTGCGTCGTGAGGTGGCGCTTCAGAAGACGGTAGGGCCGTCCGCCCTCAAAGGAGATCAGGGCGTCGCGCGTGATCGATCGTTTGATCTGCGCGGCGGTCACGCGCGGAGACGGCTGTGGGTCGTGAGAAATCTGTTCCTCAGCTCCCATTGAGCCGTGAACAGCTCTGATGAGCTGCGGAAGTTGGTCCAGCCCGACCTTGTTGTTCGAGACATAGGCGGCCACGATTTCCGCCGTCAGCGCAATGCGTCGCTCGTCTTGCATCAGCCCTCTTCCGCGCATGCCCCGCTAATCACATCACGCTTGGCTGAGTTTGAAGCAAGCGACAGCTGTACTTGCTCCCGTGAAGCCCTTCGATGGCTCTAGCTGTGAGCTTACACTCGACCATTCCAATTCAGCGACTTGAGCCCCTGCGCCTTCCGAGCCATGGTGCGCGCGGGTGAGCCGATCGGCTCCCTGGGGCGTAGGAACCCCTCACAAGGCGGCCGGAGTGCGGCCGTCACCAGCACTCCTCGACCGTGCGGTCGGGGAGGCGGCAGTGCATGTCCAGGGCGCAAGCCTAAAGACTGTCGCGGCTCTCCTTGTGAGGCTTCCTAACTCCCCGATCACCCGGGCGAGTGGATGCAATCATCACAGACCATAGCGGCACCCGCGGCTTTCACGCTGGACGCTCGCTAGTGCGCCCCACGCCGGTGCAGCTCGACGCATTGGACGAGCGAACGCTAAGTCACATTGCGCCCACCACCGTCCGCTACATCAAACTCGGACCGAACGGCGCCTGGTTCGAACGCTGCATTCGCGATAGTCTTCTCGAACTCGGCCACAGCAGCGTGCCGCACGAGCTGGCGGTCAAAGGCGACCGGACTGAGATCGAGCAATTCCTCCAGTCGCAAGGCCGGACGCCGGGGAAGGCGAAGGACTTCGCCCGCGAGATCCTCGACTTCTACACCTTGGGCGACGACGCGCTCTGGATCACCATCGGCGCCGGCAAGCTCTGGTGGGCCTTCGCCGAGGCCGGGGTGAATGTGGCGACGGCGGAGGGCGGCGGCGCGCGGTCCCGTCAGGTCATCGGCGCCTGGCGCGACACCGACGTGGCCGGCGCGCCGCTTCGGCTGGAGACGCTCTCGACCCGATTGACGAAGGTCGCCGCCTATCGCCAAACGGTCTGCAAGGTTGAGGCGCAGGACTATCTGCTGCGCCGGATCAACGCGGTGATCGACCCCGCGGTGCTCGAGGCGCAAGCCGCCCGTACGCGGCTGATCGCCAGCGCCCAGCACCTCATCGCCACGCTCGACTGGCGCGACTTCGAAGTGCTGGTCGACTTGATCTTCGCGGGCAGCGGGTGGCGTCGAGCCTCCGGTGTCGGCGGCAGCGATCAGGCCGACAGCGACCTAATCCTCGAGCAGCCCGCGACCGGAGAGAAGGCCCTCATCCAGGTGAAGTCGGCGGCCTCGAAGGCAGTCCTCGCGGACTATGTGGAACGCTTCCGGGCATCCGGTTTGGACCGCATGTTCCTGGCTTGCCACACACCCAGCGGCGCGCTCTCCAGCGAGCTCCCCAACGTGCATGTCTGGCTGGGCGAACGCCTGGCCGAGCAGGCGGTGCGGGCCGGCCTCTTTGACTGGCTGCTGGAAAAGGCCCGCTGAAGGGCGACGGTCGCTGCGGCGCCACGCCAGTCTGTTTGAAGGGAACTGTTAACCCCACGCCTGCAGCTTAAATTCTGCTCTGACCGCCGACAGGGCGTCTTGTTTTGGACCCCAACGGCGGAGAGTCATGACCTACCCCTTCGGAAGAGCGCAGCTCGAGCAGCTGCAAGTCACCCTTGTCGATCCGGGGACGCTGATCCCGGACAAGCGCAACGCGCGCACCCACCCTCCGTCGCAGCTCGCGCAGATCAAGCGCAGCTACGTGCAGAACACCTTCTACAACCCGATCTTGACCGATGAGGGCCTCAAGATCATCGCCGGTCACGGCCGGCTTCAGGCCGCCAAGGAGATGGGCCTGGAGGCGGTTCCGATCATCATCCTTCGCGGTCTGAGCGAGGCCCAGAAGCGAGCGATCCGCATTTCCGACAACAAGATCGCGCTGAACAGCGGCTGGGACCTCGAACTCCTCAAGCTCGAACTGTCGGAGATCGTCTTGGAAGATGCCGACATCGAGCTCGGCTTTGAGCCGGGCGAGATCGACAAGCTGCTGATGACCGAGGTCGATCCGGACGAGGAGGCGATCCCGGCGGTCCCAAAGGTCGCGGTCAGCCGTGAGGGCGACATCTGGATCCTCCGGGATCACAGGCTCGCCGTCGGCGACTGCACCGATCTCGACCTGCAGCGAAGGCTGATGCGTGGCGCCTTGGCGGACGCTGCTTTCCTGGACCCGCCGTACAACCAGCCACCGCAGAACATCGGCAACAAGGGCAGGACCAAGCATAGGCCGATCGCCGGCGCCGCGGGCGAACTTTCCTTCGAGGAATTCATCGCCAAGCTCATCGCGTGGCTCGGGGCCTGCGCCGCGCTCACGCGCGACGGCGGCGTGCACTTCGTCTGCATGGATCACCAGCACGCCGAGGAGATCCTCGCCGCCGGACGCCAGGTCTACGGCGCGCGTCTCAACATCTGCATCTGGAAAAAGAGTAACCCTGGCATGGGCGCACTTTTCCGAAGCCAGCACGAGATGATTTTCGTCTACCGCGTCGGCCAGGCTCAGCACCTCAACAACGTCCAGCTTGGCAAGCACGGACGCAACCGGACGAACGTGTGGGACGCGCCCAGCGTCAACACCTTCGGCGGCAGCCGGGCGCAGGACCTGGCGCTGCATCCCACGGTCAAGCCGACCCAACTCGTCGCCGACGCCATCATGGACGTCACCCGCCGTGGTGAGATCGTGCTCGACGGCTTCTTGGGTTCCGGCACGACGCTCATCGCTTGTGAGCGCACCGGCCGCGCCTGCCGCGGCGTCGAGATCGATCCGCTCTACGCCGATGTCGTCATCGACCGCTTCGCCACCCTCACAGGCGTCGACGCGGTGCTGGAGGAGACCGGCGAGACCTTCGCCCAAGTGCGGGCGCGCCGCGCCACCGCTGGTGGGAAGGCTTGAGCATGGCCAAGCCTAAGAACGATGAGCCGCGGGCCTACGAGGTTGGCTACGGCAAGCCGCCTAAGCATAGTCAGTTTCAAAAGAACAAGCCTTCGCCCAACCCCGGTGGCAGACCGCCAAAGTCGAAATCGGCCGCGGCGATCTTCAGGGAGGAGTTCGACGAGCCGATCGCGGTCAAGGGTAAGGATGGTCGCCGCAGCCGCATCTCCACCACTCGGGCGATCTTCAAGCAGCTTAAGCAAGATGCGCTGAGAGGCGACAAGAGCGCCCGCGCCGAAGTCTTCCGCCTCATGCGGGAATGGGCGGGCGCGACCGGCGGCGAAATGCTGACCGAGGCCGAGGTTCTGGCCCGTACGCAGGAGCAGGCGGAGAAGAAAGCTCTGGCTGACAAGCTCAAAGCCGACATGGTCAAGCAGCTCGAGTTCTTCGCCCGCGCCAAGAAGTTCGGCTTGATGGTCGCCGGTCCCAATGGGGACCTGGCGCTTTCGCCTGCGGCGGCGGCGCTTGGCGCCTACATCAACGGTCGCAGCAATCGGCCACCCGAAGAACTCGAGCGGCAACGCGCAGCCTTGCTGCAGAAGATCGATCAGACCATGGCCGACAAAGGCGGGTGCCCACCAGGCGCGGATCCGGCGCCGCAAACCTGACCGGTCTCGTCGATTGGGCTGGACTACCGCGCGCAAGAGAGCGGTAGTGCGCCTGCTCCAGGCCCGCACGCGGGCCTCAGCTCGGTAGCGGCGGCGATCCTCGCCCCCGCGCTGACTTGGAGCTTTATCATGACCCCTTCGACATCGGCGTCCCCGCGCAAACGCGGATCGAAGAGCCAGCCCGCGCCTGCGGTCGCCGACGCCTCCGCAGCACCCGGCTCGCGCGGAAAGCTCGGCCAGGTCGTCGCGCTCCTTCGCCGGCCCGACGGCGCCACCCTCCCCGACTTGATGGCGGCGACGGGTTGGCAGGCGCATTCGGTGCGCGGCGCGATCGCCGGCGCCATCAAGAAGAAGCTCGGTCTCGTTGTGACGTCGACCAAGAGTGACGCTGGTCGCGTCTATCGGATCGAGGCGGCCGATGACGCCGGTTGAGGTGGAGGTCACCGCGGCGGCTCGCAGCTTTCAGACGATGAAGCTCGAGCAGCTGAGGGAAGAATGGCGGCGGCGCTTCGGCGCCCCGCCTGCCCTTCGCTCCCCTCACCTTCTCCGCCACCTCTTGGCCTGGCGGGTGCAGGCCGAAGCCCTCGGCGGCCTAGACGGGCGGATGGTCCAAACCATCTGCACCGCCGGCCGCTCGACCGGCAAGCCGCGTCAAACGGTAGAGCCTGGCGCGCGTCTCGCCCGCGAATGGCAAGGACGGCTGCACGAGGTCGAAGTGGTTGCTGGCGGCTACGCCTACGACGGCCGCCGCTACCGCAGCCTCTCCGCCATCGCGCGGACCATCACTGGCGCCCGCTGGAACGGCCCGCGTTTCTTCGGGCTACGCGGCAAGGCGGACGATCTCGCATGAGTAAGGCCATGCCGCCAGTGCGCTGCGCCATCTACACTCGCAAGAGCAGCGAGGAAGGCTTGGACCAGGCGTTCAACAGCCTCGACGCCCAACGGGAAGCCGGTGAGGCCTACGTCAAGTCGCAGGCCGGCGAAGGTTGGACTTGTCTGAAGGCGGCCTATGATGACGGCGGCATATCCGGCGGCACGATGGAACGTCCTGCCCTGCAGCGCTTGCTGGCCGACATCGAACGCGGGCAGATCGACTGCGTCGTGGTCTACAAGGTGGACCGGCTGACCCGATCGTTGACCGACTTCGCGCGGATCATCGAGGTCTTCGACCGTCAGAAGGTGTCGTTCGTCTCCATCACCCAGGCGTTCAACACCACCTCCAGCATGGGCAGGTTGACGCTGAACGTGCTGCTCTCCTTCGCCCAGTTCGAGCGCGAGGTCACCGGCGAGCGTATCCGCGACAAGATCGCCGCCTCGAAGCGACGGGGCATGTGGATGGGTGGCGTGCCCCCGCTCGGGTACGACGTGCCGACGGACCGGACCTCGCGCGCGCTGGCGGTGAACCCCGCCGAAGCCGAGCAGGTGCGCGACATCTACCAGCGCTATCTGCGTCTAAGGTCGGTCAACGCCGTGCGCGACGAGCTCGCTCGTGATGGGGTGCGATCAAAGGCCTGGGTCAGCCGCGCCGGCCGCCCGATGGGCGGCGTCTCCTTCAACTCCGGATCTCTGTTCCACCTATTGCAGAGCCGCGTCTACCTGGGCGAAATCACCCACAAGTCCGAGCGTTATCCCGGCGCTCATGACGCGATCGTCGAGCCCGAAGTGTTCGACGCGGTGCAGGCTCAGTTGGCGGCAAACACCCATCAACGCAAGGCGTCTCGTCGCAGCGCTTCCCTGCACCTGACCGGCAAGCTCTTCGATGCGGCAGGCCATCGGATGGGGCCAACCTTCGCCTATGCGAAGAGCGGACGGCGATATGCCTACTACGTTTCCCTACCCGCGCAGCGCGCAATCAAGCCGGCAGAGGGTCAGATCACCCGCCTCCCGGCGGTCGCATTCGAAGTCACGGTTTTGGAACGGCTGCGCCGCCTCTCTGGGCGTCAAGACGCCCACTGGCTAGACCTCAGCCCCCTGTTGGACAAAGTGCAGCTTCGCGCCGAAGGATTTCGGCTGACGCTTCGACGATCATCAACGCTGCAAGCCGGGCGAACCGGGCTTGTTGCGTTGCGCTCACGCCTTGCCGAAGACGAGGAGCTGATCGCGGATGACAGCGCGGCCCTGATCGTCGAGGTGTCGGCCCGACCCCAATTCCGCGGCGGTCGCACTTGGATGGTGCGTCCCGACCGGCGGGCCGCATCACCACAGCAGCCGGACCGGCAACTTCTTAAAGCGATCGCACAGGCGCATGCGATCCTCGCGGTCCACGACGCCGGGCCCCTGACATCGCCAGCACAACAGCATCGCGCGAGAGGTATCTCGGACTCGCATCTGCGGCGGGTCGCGGCGTTGGCTTTTCTCGCCCCTGACGTCCAACGTGCGATCCTGGAAGGTCGCCAACCCGCCGGCCTGTCGCTCCAGCAAATGATCCGGCCGGGCGTGCCGTTGGCCTGGGCGGATCAGCGCACGGCCTTCGGCTTCAGCGATCCAACCAATCCCTGATCTCGAGCCGAATTTCCCTGTTACTTTACCGCAGCGTGGCTCAGGGCAGATCCACGCATTTACGTAACTATTTGATTGGAATATCGATTCAGGAGAGCGCGGCTAGGCGCGCCGCTACGCGGCTGCGAACGTTTCCCTGATATTCCCTGATAAACAGGGATTCGACGAAACCGGAGTGCAGCATTCACCTCCGGAGACGGCTAGCGGGAATTTCGGCGAAATCGCGCGAGTTCCTCAGCGCGGAGAGGCACGAACTACCGTTCTGCAGGGAATTGCCGGGTCTTTTCACGGCGTTGCCGGGGAGCTCGATTGCCGGGCGAATTTTCCCTGGTGACTGGCGGCCCGGGAGGGAGGGCGACTTCGCTGCACGATCAACGACTTGAGGTGTAAACCCCTGCCCCGCGTCGTTATTGAATTGCTTGGTCTATTTCGTGGAACGTCAACCCGGCCAGTCAAACCTTGAGGTCGCAGGGCCGTCCGGTTGGCAAGCCCGCCAGGCCCCCTCTCCCTCACGCCCGGTAGATTCCGCGGCAATCAGTGCAGAGCGGGCCATGGCTCACGAGACGGGCCTGAAGTGCGGCCCTGGTGACTGCGCCCCGGTCAGCGCCCGAAGCAGGGCGTAAATCAATGAAAGGAGGCGCTTAGCGCGCAAAACGCGCACCACCCGGCCCCAACGATTTCGATCAACTCCGCTGAGGCGCTTAACACCACGACCGCAAACCGGCCCGCGTAGACGCTGGAAGGCCATCGCCTGCTCAACATCGGAATCATTTATGCTAGGCCCGCCATTCACACTGGCCGTGCGGTGGTGGTGAATGACTTATCGCGCTTTCGTTGCGTTCTCAGGCGGGGGCGCGAAGGGGCTGGTTCACGTGGGTGCCCTTGAGGCGTTGGAAGCCCGGGACGTGCGCTTCAGCGGACTGGCCGGTACCTCAGCTGGTGCCATCGTCGCGACCCTTGCGGCCAGCGGCTTCTGGGCGCGCGACCTATTGGATCCAGAAACAGGACAGAGCGTGCTCGATCGGCTTGGCGCGATCGATCGGTCGTTGCAGAAGGCGACCGGCATCTTTGGCCCAGGCGGATGGCTCAAAGTCGCGACCCTTCGCTGGGCGCTTAGCCGCCGAAAATCGGCATTCCTGCTCGTGCTGCTGGTGTGGAGCGCGCCTCCGATGGGCGCATTCTGGCTGTGGCGGACCGGATCATCGGCGGCCCTGTTCGCCTGGCTGGCAGGCTGGGTGTTGCTCAGCATCGCCTGCGCGGGCGTGGTTCAGGCGCTGCTGGGTGGGCTCACGGACCTGCAGCGATTTCGTTCAGCCCTGGCTCGACTGCTGCAGGAGAAGCTATTTCCTGACGATCCCGCCCGCGTGGTGCGGTTCAGCGACTTCGGCGTTGACGGCCGCCCGCCGTTGAAGATCGTCAGTGCAAATTTGACCGCCCGGCAACTGCACCTGTTCTCGCCGGAAAAGACGGGTGACACCCCGGTTGCCGACGCTGTGGCGGCTTCAATCTGCCTGCCGGTGATCTTTCGCCCTTGGCGGCTCGATGGTGAGCTGCACGTCGATGGTGGCATCGTCTCCAACCTGCCGGCCTGGCCGTTCGATGAGGAACGTGAGCTCGACCCTGAAGCGCTGACTATCGCGGTGGAGATCGGCGAGCCCCCGGGCCGCAACGCCCACCCCTCGCGCTTCTCGTGGTTGTCCGCCGCTGTTCGCACCGCGCTCTCCGGTTCTGCTGAGCTCAACGTTCGCGTGGCCGGCCCCGCCGAGCAGCTCGCGCTGCCAACCAGGCTTGATCTCCTGGATTTCGACGTGTCGCGTGAAGCGGCGGCGCGGGAGGTGCGCGAGGTCGCCACCGCGACGGGGCTGCGGTTGGATAAGCGGCTATTCCGGTTGCCTGAGATCTACCGGAACGCCTGTCAGGTCGCGCAAGCCCTAGCGTTGGACGGACTCGGCCTAAACCCGGGCGGGGCTGGAGACGCGCCGCGGGTTCGGGTCGCGGTCGGACGTCTGGAGCGCGGGTATTGCAGGTCTCTTCGCATGTCCCACAGCGTCGGGTTCGACGCTGACCCTGACGAGTACATGCTGGTGCCGCTCGAAGGGTCGGTCGCCGGCGCGGCTTGGCGAGATCGCGAAAGCCGCCTGGAGGTGTATCCGTTGGCGGCGGAATTGGACCTGCCTGGTGTCGGGAACCGCTTGCGGCGCAAGAGCCGCCTCCCGAACTTGGCCTGGCTGATGTGCATTCCCATCTTAGACGACGAGACCGGCGAACCGCGGCTGTTGGTGCAGTTGGACGGGAATACCACCCTGCCAGAAGACGCGGCGACGGGCGCAGCCCTCAACAGCGTAGAAGAAGCTGTGAAGGACTTCTTCAGTCTGGTACTCCATGAATTGAAAGAGTTGGAAGCCGAAGATGGCCCTTAAGAGCAGCACCTTTAAGGTCGCCAAGACGAACCGCAAGACGGTGAGCGCGGCGAAGGCCCAGCTGGAGAGTCGCCACAAGGGCGCGATCGACAAGGTCGTGTCGGACGCACGCACCCTGGCGGAAGACAGGCGAACGGCGTTGAAGGGCATCACCAACCCGGCTCTGCGCATCAGCGCTAGCCGCTGAAGCCTGACCGCTGCTCGCGGCGCGCACGCCATCTCGAATCAAGTCTAAGGTTGCGTCGCCAAGGGGAGCGACGCGATGGCGTTCTGGAGCGGACCGACAATACAAGACCGGCTGTCGACGCTTATCGACGCGCCCGATCCCGCGTGCGTAGATGGTGCCGCCTATATGCTGAAAATCGGCGCGGAATACTACGTCACGCCCACGGATCAGAGTTCCGATCCGAAGACCCGTACGCTGCGTTCGTTGGCCGCGCGTGAAGCCTTCGCAATTCCTCCCGGCCAGTTCGCCTACTTGATGAGCGACGAAGTCGTGACTATCCCGACCGATGTACTCGGGCTCATCTCGGTACGGGCGCGGGTGAAGTGGAAGGGGCTCGTCAACGTATCTGGCTTCCACGTCGATCCCGGCTATCGCGGGCGCCTGACTTTCGCGGTGTTCAACGCCGGCCCCGCACCGATCCATCTCCGGCAGGGCGACCCAACCTTCCTCATCTGGTTCGCGGACCTCGACCGGGACGCGGGCAGTTTCGCCAAGCATGCCACGGCTCCAGTCACGCACATGGACGTCACGGTGCTCAACCACGTCGCCGGAGAGCTGAACTCGTTGGAGGGTTTGGCGGAGAAGCTTCGGACGACCGACCGTGAGCTCCGCGAAAAGATCAACGAGATCCAGCGCGCCAATGCCATCGTGTACGTGGCGGCGGGGCTCGTGGTGGCCATCGCGATCGCCTTGGTTGGGCGCTTTCTCTACGACTGGATCGTCCCGCGTTCGCCGCCTGCCGCTTCGCCGCCGGCCGCGGCTTCGGTCCCTCCAGCCCCGGTCCCAGCCCCGTCCGCGCACGCCGATGTTCGCGTCCAGGTGTCGCCGCGATGACCGGCGTGGTGGGACTCGGCCTCGATCTGATCGACCTCGACCGATTCAAGGTCCTCTACGGTGACGACGATCCGGAGCTGCTGGCGCGATGCTTCACCGGTCAGGAGCTGCAGGACGCCGGCGAGGACGTCCAGCGCCTGTCGCGGTTGGCGGCGCGGTTTGCGGCCAAGGAGGCGGTGTTCAAGGCGCTCGGCGGGGCCGTCGGCGTGGCGCACACCGACATCGAGGTCGTGCGAACTACCTCCGGCGCGCCGGAGGTTCGGCTGCACGGCGCGGCCAAGGCGCTGGCGGCGGCGGCCGGGGCCGACCGCCTGGTGCTAAGCCTCACTCATTCGGATGGCGCGGCGGCCGCGGTCGTGCTGGCGGTCTCGACCGGGCCGAGATAGCGGATCTCGCGCCGGTCCAGGTCGGCGGACACCCGGCCGCCGCTGTTCTTGACCAGCTGGCGCCAGACGGCGAACCCGTCGAGCACCGCCTGGCGCCACAGCGACGGCGGCTGCTGGGCCACTTCCAGGTGCTCGCACATCCCCCGCAAGGTGGAGAGCAGGTGTTCGTCGACGTCGCTGACGTCGGTCAGGAAGTTGTGCCGACGAGCGTAGTCGAACGCCACCGCCGCGACGCCTTCCTCGATTACCGCCGCGCGGCCGCCGTCCTCCACCTCGTCGATCAGCGGCTGGCTGCGGCGCTTGAGCCGAAGCAGGCCACGCAGGACCGGAGACCAGCCCAGCACCGCGGCGTAGGCGATGTGGAAGACGTCGTGGAAGCGGTAGCCGTCGTCCTGATAGGCGTTGTCGGTGAGTGCCGAGCCCACCAGCCGCCCCTCGATCTCTGTGCGCACCTCAACGCGGCTGCCCTCCTGGATCTCGCGGAAGCTGACGATGAACTGGCGCGGCAGACGCTCGTCCGCGCCGAACGCCCCGTCGTAGTCCGAGGCGGGCGTGGGTTTGCCGTAGAGCGCCTGGACCTTCGTCAGGTTGGCGCGGGCCACCGCGTCGAGGTCGAGGCCGTACTTGCTGGCGGTGTTGGCGACGTACCAGAGTATGTCGCCGAGCTCTTCGGCCACGCGGTCGACGAACTGCACGTGGCTCGGCCCGTCGCGTAGGCGCTTCTTGAACTCGGACAACAGCTGGCCCGCCTCGCCGGCGAGCCCGAGCAGCGGAATGAGCCGGGCGGCGTCGGGCCCCATGCCGGCCGGAGCCGGCGTCTGGTCGGTTTCGAGCGCCTTGGCCTGATAATCAGAGAGCTTCATCGAACCTCGAGAAGAGATCGCCGACCGGCTGCGCGGTCGGATAGGCGGGGATGCGATCGTTCAGACCCCATTTGGGAGGATACCACGGCGCCGCGAGCGCGCCTTCCGGCCGGAACATCTGCTTGATGCGGGTGCGCCCCGAGAGGCCAGGAATCTCGGGGTGCGAGACGCGCGTGTACTTGCTGATCTCGCAGAACAGGTTCTGGCAATCGATCAGCTGCAGGCGGCGGCCATAGAGGTCGCGGAAGGGCAGGCCCAGCCGCGCGAATTCTGCCTCCTGGCGATCCGCCATCACTGCGATGAGGTCTACCGGGTCGTAGCGGCCAGCGTCTGCGAAGGTCTTGGCCAGACCATCGCGCGCGCCGGGGCCGGCGACGACGAAGCTGGCCTCATCGTGGTCGACGAGGTCGGTGTAGTTGAGGTCGATCGCCAGCTGGAAGGCCAGGAAGTCGCCGAGCGAGGGATAGCTCTTCAGGAGGGTGAAGATCTCGCGCAGGCTGTCGCTCGCGCGCAGACGGGCAGCGAAGCCGTCCATGAGGATGTGTTCGATCAGGCGCAGATGGCCGCGATGCTTTACCCCCGTGGCGTCGAGCGACACCGGCGGGATGATGTAGGCGGCGGAGTAGACCTTGCGCCCCTCGGCGATCGCGCGCGACAGGGCGGCGTCATAACGAGCGAAGTTGAACCCCTGCCAGGTTGGCGTCCCCACCGTGCGCTGCAGCCAGCGCCACGTGGAGATCTTGTTAAACAGCTTGAAGACCAGGACGCGGAAGACGACCTCGTCCGGCGCGCTGGGCAGCGCCGGGTTGTAGATCACCTCGCGAATGAGGAACTGGCTGACCCGGTCGGAGGCGCGGTAGGCGTTGGTGAACCGGTAGGTCTGCAGAATCTCGTCGCTCGTCCAGGGCGCCGCAGCGCCCTCTAGCCGGCCGAAGAAGATCGCTTGGCGCGCCGTCGCGAAGCGCCAGTAGAGGTCATAGACGGGGCTGGTCGCCAGAAGCGTAGGCCGCCGATCGGAGGTCAGGACCGAGACCTGCTTCACGCGGCGACCCGACCGTCCTGCGGGGCGGGAAGATGCACACGGACCACGTCGAGCAGGGCGACCAAATCCGGATCGGTCTTGCCGACGTCCATCTTGGCGACGCCAACAAAGACGTTGAGCTGCTCGAACCGCAGCTCCATCTGGCTGGCGACGAAGGCCCCTAGCCGCGAGAGCCCGAGGTAGTTGCCATAGCCCTTCCGGGCGATCTGCTGAGTGGCGTAGAAGGCGTTCAGCTGCAGCGCCCCGTCCTCGAAGGTGAAGCTCACCTGCTGCAGGCAGGGGAACTCGAGCTGGCCGGTCGAGGAGTAGTCGCGCGCCGGATCGAAGGTGGTGGCCTGGAATTTCGACGTGCGGCGCGCCCGGGGATGCTGGTCATAGTCGTCCAGCATCCACTTCAGCTGGTTGGGCCCGCGGCCCTCGCCGTTCAGGTCCACCAGCCGCTGGAAGTAGGATCCGCGCTTGTTGTTGCGCGGATTGAAGGCCTGCACCCGCTGGAAGCTCTCGATGTAGGTCTCGAAGAAGAGCTCGCGATCGCCGCCGGCGATCTGCCAGTCGCGCTGCGGGAAGATCGTCCAGGCGACGTTTTCGACGTCGCGCTTGTCCTGGGCGACCAGGAAGCGTTCGACCGCGGCGCGGATCTCCGGCGTCTCGGCGGCAACACCGGCCGCATCGAAGCCGGTGATGGTCAAGGTCAGCGGTGCCAGGCGAGTGACGCCGGGCTTGGCCAGGGCGTCTAGAACGAGGCCCCAACCCACCGACAGGTTGTCCGCGGTCAGCGTGACGGGCAATGGATTAGTCTTCATCCGGATCCTCCAGGAAGCGGCGGCGCGCCGGTCCCTCATATTTTTTGGGCATGACGCGGACCCGGCCTGGTTCGGCCGCCCCGCTCACAGCAGCTTCGCCGCGGCGTACCGCGCGATAGAGGTCGAACCCGTCGAGGCTGCGCTGGAAGACGAGCGCCTGTCCGCCGACCTGCGCGCCAGCGGGCAGAAGGACGCCTGCTTCCTTCTCGACGTCGTAGGTCGGGGCGGCGCTATGGGCGTCGACAATCATCACCGGTTCGTCGGCATCGTCGGCGAGCAGCTGCTTGCGGATGCGCTGCGGCGTCCATTTGCGCAACTCTTCGCGCGTCGGAGCGCTAACCTCCCGCAGGGCGTAGGTGAGATGGTTGAGCAGCGTGGCGTAGCCCACGCCGAGCTCGCAGGCGACGGTGAACAGCTGCAGCGCCGTAGGCGACGAGATCGACCAGCCGCGGCTTGCGAAGGCGGCGCGGACGACGACCGTAGGCATCAAGAAGAAGGCGGCGAACGCGTTCGCCAGCACCTCGTCCGGCTTGTTCGAGTCCTCACGGTCATCTTCCTGCAGCTGGTCGATGGTTGAGCCGTGCCCGAACCAATGGTGCCCGAGCTCGTGAGCGCAGGTGAAGGTTCGCCTGCCGACCGGTCGGAGGGACGAGACCAGGATGTTGGCGGGGCTGCCCTTGAAGTAGAACCCTTCCATGCTCGTGGCCGAAAGGTTCACGCGCAGACCGAAGCCCTCGGCGGCCGCAAACGGATCGGCCGGCCCGAATGGGTCCACCTCGGCGGCCTCGCGGGCGGCCTCGGCGGCCTTGAGGCCCTTTCGCAGGAGGCCGACCCGATCCATCAGGCGTCGCCCTTGTCGTCCGCAGCGCGCAAGGCCGCGAGCGCCCGCAGAAGCTTATCGAGCGACTCGGGGTTCAGCTTCTTCAACTCGCGCGCGGCGAGCTCGAGGCGCGGGTCGTCCAAGGCCAGGCTCTCAGGCGCCTCGCCGGTGAGATAGCCGACACTGACCTCGTAAATCTCGGCTAAGCGGCTCAGCTCCTCGGCGCTGACGCGCCGGTTGCCGGCTTCGATCTCGGACACTGAAGGGCGATGGAGACTCATCATCTGGGCGACTTGGCCCTGGCTCAGCCCGGAGAGCCGCCTGGCCTCGCGGAGGCGCTCGGCGATCGCCTTGCGCTTGTCGGTCTCGTCCATGATCAGGCCGCCTGCTGCTTGGGCTGTTTCGGGAGCGCCTTCTTGCAGATGAGCGCGGCCGATTCGTCGATGCTCAAAAGCGGCCGGCCGCCTTCGCCGCCGAACACGTGGACGTTCTTGGGAATGTCAACGTTCAGCTTGCGCGCAATCAAGGTGATGGCGACGGGCCACACCGTGCTGTCGAACTTGGGCAGCACCTTTGGCGGCACCGAGCCGCCGTCCAAGGGCGGACAGGCCAGGCCCGTTCGCTTCTGAATCTGCTGCAGAACTGAGACCAGGGCGTCCTTCGCGTCACTCGGCGTCATGCGACCATCCTCGCTTACGGATGGTAAGATATTCTTACATTCGCCCTTCCGCAAGACCCTTGTTCTTTTTCGTCCAGGGCTCGCGGCCCATCAGGCCAACGACGTGAACACCAGTCGATCGTTCAGGAACGGACCACCGGGACCGCCGCCGGGCAGCGCTACTCGTCGCCCTTCTCAAGTTAGATGTGGTGAGAGCCGGCCTTGATTTAAAGCTGGGGCACACGATGCCTTGGCGTCCCCTTGCAGATCTACGCCCCCATGCGTTGGCGAAGCTGCATCGGCCGCGGCTCAATCCAGCGGCGATGATGGCGCAGATCCGCGGGCCGCGGCGATGTGGCCGAGCACCGACACTGATGGGGTCCGACGTCGCGCTCGATGCCGGCCCGCGCGGCGATCCGGTATTCAGCTGCCGAGTTCAAATGGCTTTGAGAGTTCAAGAACTGTGACGTTTGCAACTTCACAGCGCGCACGAGCCCATTGAGATTCTACAAAGCCCATATTGAGTTCTTTGAACTCTTTAACTTGATCGGGTTTTAGCGCCTCATAGAATTTGCGCCTCGTAGTGCCGACGCGCGTTCCGCTATGACCAAACACGTCGCAGCGGATCACCGGGTCTTTCACGTCAAAATGGCTGAAATTCTTGATTGCTCCCGACACGAGTAAGACCGTGTCGAATCCTCCTGCGTCGGCGCTCTTGAGTTTGACCGGCAGGAACTTCTCCGGATGCCAGACAAGCTCTCTCCGCATGTCTTTCTCAAGCGCCTCAAGGTCTGGACCATCAGGGGCTGTGGCCTCAGCCTTTTTGGCGGCCGGTGGCGCAACAGGCGCGTTGCCTTGATTAGGTGCGACGCCCGCATTTCCCGATTCCGAGCTTATTAGCGGCGCCGGCGCTGAACGAGGCGCTTGTATGGGCACGATGTGGGGCAACATTCCCAAGATAAAGACGAGGCCTGCGTAGCCGAAGGCCCATTTTCGAGCCGTAGACGAATAGCCGTCTTTCAATAAGAACCAGACGAAGATCAGCGGAATGAATACGATGCCTAGGAGGAGTTTCCAGCTAACTCGCCTCTGCGGCGTTTGAGCATCGATAACTGTAGCCACGTCGTGACCCCCGGGTTCGTCGCGACGTTATCCGCTTTCCAGATAATCTGGAATACGGATTAGCTCTTGCGGCCGTCCCCGCCGACGGTCCATGTCTCGCACCCTTCAGTCGCCACGCCACGAAGCACTCCGCGCGTACATCGTCCGCGCTCGGAAGACTGCTGGCCTCACGCAGACCGAGGTCGCGGTGGCCCTCGGGCGGCCGCAATCGTACGTCGCGACGGTGGAGCAGGGGCAGCGTCGCGTGGACGTCGTTTCGCTCCTTCAATTTGCGGCAGCGATAGGCTTCGACCCACACCAAGCCCTGGACGTAGCGCTCGCCGCGCCCGAGGCCTGATCGCCCAAACGCCGTTTGCAAGCCTGTAAACTGTCGATAATTGCCATTATCGACAGTGACTTAGAGCCTCACGCCTATGAGCAGCGATGCGTTAGTTCCGGTTGCGCGAGAGGGCTCTCTCGTCGCGTCGTCGCTGGAACAGTTGAGGGCTGATAGCGTCAACTTCGCCGAGGCCGCGAGGTCAGCGAACACGCGGCGAGCGTATGACGCGGATTGGCGCGACTTCGTCGGGTGGTGCGACGTTCACGCCCTCCGCGCGGCACCAGCGGACGACGCGACGGTCGCGCTGTATCTGACTGCGCACGCTGAAGCGGTCAGCGTTGCGACGTTGGGCCGGCGTTTGGCGGCGATCCGCGCGGCGCATGAAGCTCTCGCGCTGTCGCCGCCGGTGGGACGCGAGCTGAGCTATGTCTGGCGAGGAATTCGCCGAACGATGGGGCGACCGCCACGCGCGAAACGCGCGCTGACGACTGATGACTTGCGGGCGCTGCTCGTCGCGCTGCCGGACAACGCTATCGGGGTGCGTGACCGCGCCCTGCTCCTCGTCGGCTTCGCCGCGGCTCTAAGGCGCAGCGAGCTTTCAGCGATTCACATCGAGGGCGAGACCGACGCCCCCATACGCTTGCGGATCGTCAGCGCCGGCCTGCAGATCTGCCTGGATCGATCCAAAGCTGACCAGGAGGGCCACGGCGCGAACCTCGCCGTTCCACGGGGGCTGTCCACCAGCACGTGTCCCGTGGCCGCCCTTGAAGCATGGCTCGTCTTGGCCCGGATCGACAAGGGGCCGGTCTTTCGTCGTGTGAGTGCGAAGGGTCGCGTCGGCACGGCCGCGCTTAGCCCGCAGATGATCGCGCACATCGTCAAGCGAGCAGCCATGCGCGCGGGCTACGATCCAGACTGCATCTCGGGTCACTCGCTGCGCGCCGGGCTCGCGACGTCAGCCGCCGCCGGCGACGCGCCACCGGACTTGATCATGCGCCAGATGCGGCATGCGCGCTTCGACACGACGCGACGTTACATCCGCGACGCCGACATCTTCATGCGCAACGCGGTTTCATTCACCGGCCTATAATTACGCGGTGACGCGCCGACGAATTTCCAGGCATTTCATGATTTCAACTTCGTATACCTTCAGCCTGAAATCGATAACGGATGAATTCGTTGGACCACAACGTGGTCCAACGTTTCAATGTATTTTATACGCCTCTGAAATCGTGAAATCCGAAAAGACCATCAAAACACGTCGTCGCCGCTCGTATCATTGCTCGAACGTCCGCCTACTTCATTGCCGGATTGAAGCTCCGATCTCCGTAGCGGCAATTCCTTTTGGCGGCTCCGGCCAAGGATCCGGGACACGGTGGCCTGCGACGTCTGGACCTCGGTCGCGATCTGCTTTCCGGTCATACCGAGGGCCGCCAACGCGATCACCCTGTCTTCGAGCCCTTGCCGCACACCATGAGCCCGCGTCCAGACGTTCGTCACCGGATCAAGGTGAGCCTCGAACGACGGAACCAGGTTGTCGGTCACGCTTCGGTTCTTTGTGAAATGGACCTGAAAACGTGCGCCGTTCCCGCCACCGCCCTCGGGCTTCTTCAGCTCGATGACGACATCCAATATGTCCTCCCTGGCGCTTGTGCCCCGCTGGGAGCCTTGCTTGCCGGTATGGTGGACCATCAAGACGGACACGCCGCGACGTCGAAGTTCGAGCAGGAGCCTCTGGACCGGCGCCCAGCTCTCCGCGTCGTTTTCCTTTCCGCTCTTAACCAGAGTGGCCAGATTGTCGAATATCACGAGCTTCGCGTCGGCAATGTGCTCAAGGTACACCGAATGCGCGGCAGGATCGGCTAAATCGGGCAAGCCTTGGTCTTGGAGGTCCGCAGCCATTATTCGGAAATGACCCGTCGGCAATGGCTTCGTATCCTCACGACTCATGATGAGCTTCAGTCGCGCAACGATATCCGTCGCCTTCATTTCACCGTCGATATAAATGATCGGCAGCGCCTGCGCCGCCTGCCATCCGAAGGCGACCCCTCCGCTGGCGACGGCGTAGGCCACCTCCAGCGAGAACATCGTCTTCCCGATCCCTCGAGGGGCGGCGACCATGGTGAGGTCGCTCTTCGCCAGCCAGGGCACCAGTATCGGCTCCCTTGGCGCGATCTCCAGCTTCAAGAGCTCCTCCACCGTGTAGACGCGAAACTCAGGCGGGCTCGCGGTGGACTGACTCGTGAACGCCTCGATCAGCTCCGTCAGATTGGTCAGAGCTTCGCTCATCGGCTGACCTCCAGACGGCGCGCCTGACGCGCGCCGTCGTTCAGGCCGGATTTCGTGGTGGCGTAGATCTCCCTGGGCGCGAGGCCGCACTGGTCACCGGCAGCCTGAAGCATATGCCACGCGACATCCTCAGGCAGGTAGCCACCGGCAACGAACTCGCCGAGGCGGCAAGCCGCAAGGTACAGAGCGTCGTTGCGCCCTCCTGCGGGGGTCGAAGCCACGCGCTCGCACTCCGACGTGACCGCATTGGCGACGTATTTCGCTAGGGCGGCCTTGCTCGTGAACAAGACTGGTCGAGCAGGGGTCGGCGCGACCGCCCGACCCTGAGCGAGCGCTCCAAGCCAGTAAGGCGGATCAGCGGGCGGTGAATCGAACGGTGGCCGGATCCAGGAATATGCGCCGCCGGAGCGCTTCGAAGGCGGCAACACGACGAGGCCGCCATCAGCGCGGATGTCGATGCCGAGTTCCCGGTGAACCTGATTTGAAATGAAATGGCGGGGTCCAGGATGCTTGAGGTACTCGTGCCGGCCGCCGGACGGCGTTGAAGCGACCCAGGTCGCAGCGATCGCACCATACTTTTCCTTGATGGCGCGGAGCGTCGCGCACCCGTCGACACCGTTCTTGACGTCCTGATCGATGACGAGGACGCCCGAACCCGCGCCAGTGGCGACGGCGGCGGCGGCGTCGGGCCATCGACGCCACCAATCCCGGATGACGTCGGGATCGCTAGACGCGGTTTCAGGCCAGTTCGGCATGAGAGGCCGGAAGAAAGGTTCAAGCATTACCGGCACGATGCGGAATCCGAGCTGCGTTGCGTAAAGCAAGGCTGCGCAAAGGACGTCGCCTGAGCGACGTGAGAAGGCGCATGCTGCGCCGTTGAGGGGTCCACCCTCGGGATCAATCGACATTACGAGAGTCTCTTCGCCGCCCGGACATAGGCCCGGCACGGTCATCCGTTGTTCAAGCCATCCGCGCTCGCGCCCTTTAGAGGGCGCGCGTCGAACCTCGGCGCGTAGCGAGCTTCCGGGGGTGCCGGAACCGTTCAAAGCGATCCATTTTTAACTGATTGCGGCGCTAGTCAACAGGCGTTAAAATGGTTTTATTTTTAGGAGTGGCGCATGAGTTCAGACGAAGCGCAGCCGAAAAGGCGTGGCCGCCCCCCGGTCGCCGGTCGGACCCTCGCGCCCGGAAAGAGCGCACCGCTCTTCGTGACCACGTCGCCTGAGGTGCGCGCCGTTGTCGAGCAAAGGGCGACGGCGACGGGCAGGACGTTGTCCCAGGTCGCCGAGCGCCTGATGAGGAAGAGCCTTGCGGGTGAGGCCGATCTCGAAAACCTGCTCGGGGGCGTAGCCGCGGCTCCACTCATTAGACGGCTGATCGCGCTCGCGCGTGTGGTTCAGAGCGAGGTTGGCGATCCGGCGTCTGACGACCGAGCCCGAGCAGCCTTCGCCGAAGGAGCTATCGAACTGATCCGCCGCGCGCCGGCCGGGATCGACGCGACCGAACTCCAGCTCGTCCGCGCCCGGCAGAGGGCCGCGATCCGCGCGGCGTGCGCTGAGTATGTGCTGTTCATCGATGCGCATGCTGAACACACGCCGGGATCCGATCGCGCGTTCGTTGCTGCCTGCGCCGATAAGGCCGGAGCTTTCGACGACGCGGAGCTTGAAAAGCTGGCGTCCTTATCCTCCGCACTCTCCGCGTTTGCGCCTCAAGCTCTGAAACAGCTCGCCGCAAACATTGCGGATCTGGCTGTACGGCACGCCGACACGATGCGCGCGGCCGAGCGCGACGCTGATGAGGCGCGGCGACGCGGGCGCGAAATCGCTGCAGCCCTGCTCGAAGAACGGCCCGGCCCGCAAGTTCGCTTTACCGTACGCGACGGCGAGGTTCTCACCATTCTGAGCGCGGCGTTCGTCGACGGCTCGGAACAAGGCTAGCGCCGTGGACCGACAGTCCAGGCAAGGCGCAGCCTGCGGGGGCGATGTACTGGTCGCGGCGCGAGCCACGTTTCGGCCGATCCGCGCAGCGGGCTCTCCTCGTCGCGGACTTAACCGCGAGGAGGCCGCTCAATACGTCGGCATCTCGCCCAGCAAGTTCGACCAGCTTGTCGCCGATGGCCGCATGCCTGGTCCGAAGCTCCTTGATCGCCGGCGCGTCTGGGACATGCGCCGACTCGATCAAGCGTTCGAACTCCTCCCCGGCAGCGGCGGCCCGAACCCCTGGGACGACTGATGGCGACCATCAAGCTCAAATACGTCCAGGCGTTCGTCGACCGGCACGGAACGCGGCGCTTCTATTTCCGACGTCCGGGATACGACCGGGTCCCGCTTACCGGGCTGCCGGGATCGAACGAGTTCATGGACGCCTACAGGAAGGCGCTCACCGGCGAGACAGCGCCCCGGCGCAAGGTTGGGGCCGAACGCACCGCCAAAGGTTCCATGAGCGCCCTCATCGCCGAGTATTACCAGTCGACGGAGTTTCGGAGCCTCGCGGACGTCACGCGGAGCACCTACCGCAATCAGCTCGAACGTATTCGCGCTGAACATGGCCATAAGCCGGTTGACCTTCTCGAGGCGCGCCACATCCGGCGCATTCTCGACTCGTTCGCCGAAGCTCCGGGCACCGCGCAGAACATGCTCAAGCGCTTTCGGATCTTGATGCGTTTCGCTGTGGATCGCGGTTGGCGCCACGACGATCCGACGATTTTCATCCGTCAGCGTCGCAGCGCCACGAATGGATTTCGCACCTGGACCGACGAGGACATCGCGCAATTCGAAGAACGGTGGCCGCTTGGAACGCGGGCGCACCTCGCGCTCGCGCTGCTGCTCTACACGGCTCAACGTCGCGGCGACGTCGTGCGCATGGGCCGACAGCATCTGCGCAACGGCCAGATCGAAATGCGGCAGCAGAAGACCGGCACGGCGCTGATCATTCCTATCGTCCCGGCGCTGCAGGCGGCGCTCGATCTTGTCCCTGCTGATCAGATGGCGTTTCTGGTGACGCAGAGCGGTAAGCCGTTTTCGGCGGCCGGATTCACGAACTGGTTCGTCGATTGCGCCAAGGAAGCCGGCCTTCCGGAGCATTCGTCGCCGCACGGTCTGCGGAAGGCTGCGGCAAGGAGACTCGCCGAGGCTGGGCGGTCGGCCCACGAGATCATGGCGGTGACCGGCCACCGGACCTTGAGCGAGGTCAGTCGCTACACCGCTGCGGCGGATCAGGAACGCCTGGCGAAGGGGGCCATCCACGCCCTCTCTCGCCCGGCCTCGGCGACCAAAGAGTGAACTCCAACTGTCAAACCTATTCGTGGGTTTGACGATTTGAGCGAATTCGCCTGTTGAATCAGGAGCAGTTGGAGAGGATGGCGGCCCGGGAGGGACTCGAACCCCCGACCTTGGCTTTAGGAAAGCCCTGCTCTATCCGGCTGAGCTACCGGGCCGCGCGTGGAAATCGGCGCGTCTTGCGCTCGATCCGATTTCGGCCGGAGGGATGCCACGGGCGCGGCGCGGCGCCAAGTCGCCTTCCGCGGGAACAGCGGCGTCGCTGTTCGACGCAACCTTGATAGACGCCCTTAATGTCCCACGATTTGCGAAGCGTTGGCGGAGGCCGGCGTGGCTGCGTCCCCTGTAGGACAACGCCTAAGTGATGCTGCTGGTCTCGACGCTATTCGGCAGCGGCAACTCGGTCGCGAGCCGCCTGGCGGTGGGCGAGATCTCGCCGATGACGCTGACCGCCAGCCGCTGGGCCATCGTGCTGGCGGTGCTCTGTGTGTTCGGGCGCGACGCCATACGGGCCGGCGCAGGCCAGCTTCGGGCGCGGTGGCGCACGATCCTGCTGATGGGAGCGTCCACGCCACCTATTACGCCGCGGGGCACATGACGAGCGCGCTCAACATGTCGATCCTACAGGGCGCGATGCCGATCATGGTTATGATCGGGGCGCTGGCGGTGCATCGCACCAGGGTCCGCCCCGGGCAGGCGTTCGGCGCCCTGCTCCCCACCGCCGGTGTGGCGATCGTCGCCGTCCACGGCGACCTGCACACCCTCATGAAGCTCAAGCTCAACGCCGCGACCTGCTGATCCTGCTGGGCTGCGCACTCTACACCGGCTACGCGCTGGCGCTTCGCGGGCGCAAGGAGGTTTCCAGCATTTGGTTCCTGGCCGGCCTCTCGCTGGGCGCCCTGGCGAGCGCGCTGCCGCTGCCGGCGGGCGAGGTCGCGCTCGGCCGCCGGCGCCCACCGGCCGTGGCCTGTCGATCCTGATCTATGTGGCGATCGCCCAATCGCTGACCTCGACCTTCGCCTAGGTGCGCGGCGTGGAGCTGATCGGCCCTACCCGCGCCGGCGTGCTCGGCAATCTGCTGCCGGTGTTCGGCGCGGTGACCGCCGTGGTGGTGATCGGCGAGCCGTTCCGCCTGCACCACGCGCTCGGCCTGGCTTTCGTGCTGCTGGGCATCCTGATCGCCGAGGCGGTCGCGCTGCGGGCGATGCGGACCTGAGACTTCAGCGAACGCTGGCCACCACCACGGGATCGTCGCTCCAGCCCGCGCCGACCGCCTGGCCCAAACGAATGTAGGCGAGCGCGGAACGGGTGCGGGCGACCGCCAGGTTGTCCTCGTAGCCGGCCAGCGTGCGCTCGGCGTCGAGCACGGCGAAAAACGGGTCGGCGCCTTCCTGGTAGCGCAGGCGCGAGATCTTCGCCGCGCGGCGGGCCGCGTCGACGGCGATCTGCAGGCCCCGCTCCGACTGCAACGCGCCGGCCAACTCGGAGATGGCGGTATCCATGTCGCGCGCGCCGGCGAACACCAGCTTCTCGTAGTGGGCGAAGTCGACGTCGGCGCCGGCCTTGGCCGCCTCGAGCCGCAGCGCGTTGCGGCGGAAGTCGAGCGCCGGCCAGTCGATCCGCGGGCCCAGCGTGAAGGAGAAGCCGCGGTTCATGTCGAGCTCGGCGAACTGGCCGGCGATGCTTGTCGCCTGGCCCAGGAAGGTGAGCCTTGGCCACCAGTCGACGTGGGCGGCGCGCGCCCGGGCGCGGGCGGCGTCCAGCTTCGCGGCGGCTTCGCGGATGTCCGGCCGGCGGCGCAGCAGTTCCTCCGGCGTACCGACCGCGAGGCTTTCCGGCGGCGGCGGCGGCGCGCCGGTGGCCTGCAGCGCGGCCTTCATCTCCGGCGTCAGGCCGTAGGCGAGCACGTCGAGCGCGGCCAGGCTGCCGTCGATCTGGGCGCGCAGCAGCGGCGCGGCGGAACGGGTGGATTCCAGCTGCGCCTGGGCGCGGGTCACGTCGAGCGGCGTGCCGCGGCCGGCGTCGAACATGACCTTGGTCAGGCGCAGGCTCTCGGCCTGGGCCCCGGCGTTGGCCTCGACGGCGGCCAGCCTCGTCTGCGCGCCGCGCAGTTGTACATAGTCGGCGGCGATCTGGGCGGCGATGGTGGCCATCGCGCCGCGGCGCGCTTCCTCGGCGCCGAGCGCGTCGAGCCTGGCGGCCTTGGCGCCCTCGCGCAGCCGTCCGAAGACGTCCACCTCCCAGGCGACCTCCCCGCCGGCGCTGACGAAGCCGCCCTGGCGGTCGAAGTTGGCGTCGCGGGCACGGCCGCCGCCCAGGCTGAGGCCGCCGGCGGGCAGCAAGGTCCAGCCCTCCAGCTTGGCGAGGGCGCGGGCGCGCCGCACCTCCGCCTCGGCGGCGCGAAGGTCGCGGTTGCGGCTCAGTGCATAGCCGACGATCTGGTCGAGCAGCGGGTCCTTCAGGCCGGCCCACCAGTCTGCGCGCGGGGCGGCGCGGTCTAAAGGCAGGCTTTCGGCCAGCGGCAGGCTGGCGGCGAGCGGCGGCGCGGGCGCAGCCGCCGACGGCTCGGCGGCGAACGCCGGACCAGCGGCCAAAGCCACTGCGAGCAGGCTTGCGAGGGTGCTGCGCATGGCGGTCCTCCTCATTCAGCCGGCGCGACGCGGGGCCCGCGCAGGCGCAGTTTCGGGGCCAGGCGCGAGAGCCTGCGGGTCGCGACGTAGAAGGGCGGCGTCAGGATCAGGCCCAGGATCGTCACCCCGATCATGCCGGCGAACACCGCCGTGCCCATCGCCACCCGCTGCTCGAAGCCCGCGCCGGTGGAGAAGACCAGCGGCGATACGCCGAGGATGAAGGCCAGCGAGGTCATCAGGATCGGCCGCAGCCGAAGCCGGGCGGCCTTGACCGCCGCCTCTTGCGGACTGAGCCCCTCGTGGTCCTCGAGCTGCCTGGCGAACTCGACGATCAGGATGGCGTTCTTCGCCGCCAAGCCCACCAGCACGATCAGCGCCACCTGGGTCAGGATGTTGATCTCCAGCCCCCGGATCAGCAGTCCGGCCAGCGCCCCCAGGGTCGACATGGGCGCCACCAGCAAGACCGCGATCGGCATGGTGACGCTCTCGTACTGGGCGGCCAGCACCAGGAAGACGAACAGGGTGGCCAGCAGGAAGACGCCGAGTGCGCCGCTGGCCTCCGACTCCTGGAGATAGGCGAGCTCGCTCCACTCGTAACCGAATCCGGCCGGCAGCGCCTTTTGAGCCGCCTTCTCCATCGCCGCCATCAGCTGGCCGGACGAGGCGTGCGGCGCCGCGGCGGCGCTGATATCGGCGGCCGGATAGAGGTTGTGGCGCGGGACCCGCGACGGTCCCGTGGTGTCGTGCACGCTCAGCACGCTGGCGAGCGGCGTCATCTGGCCGGCGATGTTGCGCGCCCACAACCGGTTCAGGTCCTCCGGCGTGCGGCGGAAATCGCCGTCCGCCTGGGCGGTCACGCGGTAGGTGCGGCCCAGATAGTTGAAGTCGTTGACGTAGGCCGAACCCAGATAGACCTGCAGCGCGTCGTTGATCTCCGACACTGGCGTGCCGGCGGCCTCGGCCTTGTCGCGGTCGACGTCGACCTTGAGCCTGGGTGTGCGCGTCTCGTAGGGCGTGAAGGCGAAGCCGACGTGCGGATCCTTCATCATCTCGGTGATCACGGCCTGCGAGGCCTGCGAGAGCGCGGCATAGCCTTTCCCGTCGCGGTCCTCGATCATCATCTTGGCGCCGGCGCTGGACCCCAGGCCGATGATCATCGGCGGGCTGATGACCACCGTCACCGCGTCCTGGATCGGGGCCAGCGCCTTGCGCAGGTCGGCCTGGATCGCCTTCTCCGTGCGCCCGTTGTGCGCCCGCTCTTCGGCGTCGGTGTAGGGCACGAAGATGGTCGCCAGATTGGTCGACTGCGAATTGGTCGCCGCGAAGAAGCCGACGAAGCTGACGTCGTGGGTGACGCCGTCGACGCTGCGGATGCGCTTGGCTGCGTCGTCCACCACCGCCCGCGTGCGCTGCAGCGAGGCGCCTTCCGGCAACTGCACCAGCGCGATCGCGTAGCCGCGGTCCATGAAGGGGATGAAGCCCTTGGGCGTGGCCGTCAGCGCCCCGCCGGTCAGCAGCAGCAGGCCGGCGTAGACCGCGCCGACGATGCCGATGACGCGGACCGTCCGGGCCGTCAGCGCGCCATAGCGCTCGCCCAGCCACTCGAAGCCGCGGTTGAAGGCGCCAAAGAAGCGCGAGAGCGGGCCGTGGCTCTCGTGGCCGCTATGCGGCTTCAGCAGGATGGCGCACAGCGCCGGCGAGAGCGTCAGCGAGACGAAGCAGGAGATCAGCGTCGCGCTGGCGATGGTCAGGGCGAACTGGCGGAAAAACTGGCCGGCCACTCCGCCCATGAAGGCGGTCGGCAGGAAGACCGCGGTCAGCACCAGGGCGATGGCGATCAGCGCCCCGCCCACCTCATCCATCGAGACGCGCGCCGCCTCCTTGGGACTCAAGCCTCTGGCGATGTTCCGCTCGACGTTCTCCACCACCACGATGGCGTCGTCGACGACGATGCCGATCGCCAGGATCAGCCCGAACAGGGACAGCGTGTTGATAGACCCGCCGGTGACCGAGAGCACGGCGAAAGTGCCCAGGATCGAAACCGGGATCGCCAGCACCGGGATGATCGCCGCGCGCCAGCTCTGGAGGAACAGGAAGACCACCAGCACGACGAGGATCACGGCCTCGAAGAGCGTGTGCTCGACCTTGTCGATAGAGGCGTTCACGAAGCGGGTGGTGTCGTAGACGATGTCGTACTTCAGCCCCTGCGGGAAATCCTTCGACAGCTTGGCCATGACGGACTTCACATCGTCCGCGGTCTGCAGGGCGTTGGTTCCCGGCCGCTGGAAGATGCCGATAGCCACGGCCTTCTTGCCGTCGAGAGAGGCGTTGACCTGGTAGGTCTGGGCGCCTAGCTCGACGCGGCCGATGTCGCGCACCCTCACCAGCGCCCCGTCCGGGCCTCGGGCCACCACGACCTGGGCGAACTGCTCCGGATCGGCCAGCCGACCCGGCGCCTCGACCGTCATCTCGTAGGCGGAGCCGCTGGGCTGCGGCTCGCCGCCCAGGGAGCCGGCCGCCACCTGCACGCTCTGACGGCGCAGACCCGCCAGGATGTCGCCGGGCGAGAGGTTGAGGGCGGCGATCTTCTCCGGGTCCAGCCAGATCCGCATCGAATAGTCGGTGCCGCCGAACACTCGCGCGTTGGCCACGCCCGGCAGGCGCGCCAGCTCGTCGCGCACCTTCAGGCTTGCGTAGTTCGAGATGTAAAGCGGGTCGTAGCGGCCGTCCGGCGAGGTGAGGTGCACGACCATCAGGAAGGTCGGCGCGCTCTTGTCGACGACCACGCCCAGGCGGCGGACATCTTCGGGCAGCCGCGGCTCGGCCGTGGCGACGCGGTTCTGGACGAGCACCTGGGCCTTATCCAGATCGGTGCCCAGCTTGAAGTTGACGTTGATCGTCAAGAGGCCGTCGGCGGTCGACGAGGAGGTGATGTACATCTGCCCTTCGACCCCGTTCACCGCCTGCTCGATGGGGGCGGCGACGGTCTCGGCCAGGGTCTCCGGGCTCGCGCCCGGATAGCTGGCGGTGATCGAGATCGTCGGCGGCACGACGTCGGGGTATTCCGACACCGGCAGCCTGGGCATGGCCATCAGGCCCAGCAGGGTGATGAGGATCGAAAGCACGGCCGCGAACACGGGCCGGTCGATGAAATAACGTGGCAGGCTCATCGCCTTCCCTTTCGTGGAGCGCGGCCGCCTCAGCCCTGAGGCGCGGCGGCCTGGGCGAGCGATGCGTTGACGTCCTGAATGCGGCCTGCGGCCGGCTTCACCTTCTGGCCTGGCCGAGCGAACTGCACGCCGTGGATCACCAGCCTGTCCTGCGGCTTGAGCCCGGCGCGGATCACCCGGAGGCCTCCGGCGACGGCCGGCCCGGTCTCGACCTGGCGGTACTCGACCTCGTCGGCGCGGTTCACCACCAGCACGAACTTGCGGGACTGGTCGGAACCGATGGCCGCTTCCGGCGCGAGCAGCGTCGGCTTCGGCGCGCCGAAATAGATCCGCACGCGGGCGAACTGCCCAGGCGTGAAGGCGCCGTCAGCGTTGGCCGCCACCACCCGTCCGCGCACCGCCCCCGTGCCGGCGTCGACGCGGTTGTCGATGAAATCGACACGCGCCGGATGGGCGAACTGGCTCTCGCCTTCGAGCTTCAGGAGCGCGTCGTGCGCGCCGGAGCGCGTCTCCGGCGGCAGTGCGCTGTCCGGCGCGGAGAATTCGAAGTGGATCGGATCGACCGATACGATCTGGGTCAGCACCGTCTGGCCGCTGGAGACCAGGTTGCCGGGGTCGACGCGACGGTCGGAGATGCGGCCGCTGATCGGCGCATAGACGCGGGTGTAGCCGAGATCGAGCGCCTCGCCCTGCAACGCAGCCTGGGCGCCCGCGCGGGCGGCGATCGCCTGGGCCTGCGCCTCCCTGCGGCTGTCATATTCCTCGGTGGAGATCGCTTCAGCCGCGCGCAAAGTTTCGGCGCGCTTCAGCTCGCTGCGGGCGCGCTCGAGGCGGGCGTCAGCCTGCGCGAGCTCGGCCTTGGCCTTGGCGGTGCGCGCCTCGAACGGGAGCGGATCGATCGTGAACAGCAGCTGGCCCTTGCGGACGTACTGGCCGTCGGTGAAGTGCACCGCGCTCAGGTAGCCTGAGACGCGCGGCCGCACATCGACCGTGTCGACCGCGACGAAGCGGCCGGACTGTTCGGTCCAATCGGCTTCGGAGCGCACCAGGGGGTGGGCGACGGTGACGGTCGGCGGCTGCGGCGCAGGCCCCTGCGCCTCGGCCCGTGTGCACCCTTCAAGCAAGCCAGCGGCGCCCACCAACGCGGCTGCGGCGACGAACAGTCTGCGCCCGATCCGCTCTGACATTGTAATTTCCCCGTCCAGATCCATATGACGATCGTCATATATGATGACGCGCGTCATGTGGGATGACGATCGTCATGTGGCGTGGCTCAGCTGGCTTTCAAGAGAGGCTGTCGAAGTTTTTGCTGCAATGCAGCGACCCATTGGCGATAGGCGCCGGCGGGGGAAGTGCTAAGACACGGAAAAAGGTGAGGAACGCTGTGAACTCGATGCTGAGCCGAAAGGAAGAGACGCGACGGCGGATCGTCGACACCGCGGCGAGGTTGTTCCTCGAGAAGGGCGTGGATCGCGTCGGCGTCGACGAGATCATGCGCGAATGCGGCCTGACCCACGGCGGCTTCTACGGTCACTTCTCAAGCAAAGAGGCGCTGATCGCCGAGGCCTGCGAAGCGGCCCTGGACGAGTCCGTCGAGCAGTGGATGCGGCTATCCCGCAAGCTGGGCGACGACGCGCTCTGGAAGAGCTTCCTCGAGATCTACCTGAAGGGCGATCTGACCTCGGAGAACAACCCCGCCTGCCCGGCCGCCATCCTGGGCGCCGACGTGGCGCGCCGACAGGAGACCATCCAGGCCAGCTTTGTGGCCAAGACCAACGCCCTGATCGACAAGATCGCCCAGGAATCGGGATCGAACCGCAGCCACGCGATCCTGACCTTCGCCGCAATCATCGGCGCCACCTCGATCGCCGCTCAGGTCGGTCAGGACAAGGCGCTGGCCGCCGAGATCCTCGACACCACGCGTAACGAGCTCCTCAAGTGTCGGCCGCAGCGGCGCCGCAAGGCGTCTGGCGGCGAGGGCGCCGGCTGACCGCAACCGGTTTCTCGTTTCAGGCGAGCGGTTTCCCCTGACGCGGCGCCTGTCTTGCTCCTGACAGCCCAGGCTCAATCAAAGGGTGTCAGGACGGGACAAATGACCAACAAGTTTCAAAAAGAACTGGTCGCTTATTCGGTGCAGAAGGTGGGCGACGGCTGGCGCTGGCGGGTCTATGGCCCCGGGGGCGTGGTCGTCCTGCAGGGCATCGAGACCACCCAACGCGCCGCCGACCGCCGCTCGAGCGACGCATTCTGGCGCCAAGCCGACCACAGAATCGCCGCGTGACTCGCGCTGCATCAGGGCATGCGAGCCTTGACCGTGAGCACATGCTGACTGGCCTCGTCATATCGACGCCGGACGATCCCCTGCCCTATCGCGTCATTGTGCGGTGGAACGGGGATCTGATCCGCGCCCTGCCGGTCGGCAGCGCCGGCGAGGGCCAGCGCAAGCTGGTCGAGCTGCTGCAACGTGAGTCGCAAGGGGACGACCGCGCGGCCTGACAGGCCGAGGGCGACGAACGGGCGCCGCGGCTCCAAAACATCCTGAGCGTGCAGGATCCTATTTCACGCGCAATTCCCCCGTGCGGCGCGGAACCTGAAGCGTGAGCGAAGGGTTGCAGAAGAGCCCAGGATCGCTGCCGGGCGTGCTGGGGGTGGCATGGATCTTACCGGCCCATCTGTTGCGGGATCCGACCGAAGAATGGACGCCGCGCCAACCGTCAGCGTTGTCATTCCCGCCTTCAACGCCGCCTGGAGCATCGCCGCGACGATCCGTTCGGTGCAGGCGCAGACCCTTGGCGACTTCGAAGCCTTCGTGATCGACGACGGCTCGACCGACGACACCGCCGAGCGGGCGACCGCAGCCATCGGCGATGATCTCCGATTTCATCTCATCCGCCAGCCGAACGGCGGCGTGAGCGCGGCCCGCAACCGTGGCCTTTCCCTGGCCGGCGGGCGTTACATCGCCAATCTCGACTCCGATGACATGTGGCGACCGGAGTTCCTGGCCGAGCTGACCGCGAGTCTGGAACAGGCGCCGGACGCGCCCATGGCCTTTGCGCGCTCGCTGTGGATCAGCCGCGAGGACGCGCCGTTGGCGCCGCCGCCCGAGCCGCTCGGGCGGCCGGTGACCTTTCGAGAGATCCTGCTCTACAACCCGATCGGCAACGGCAGCGCCGCGGTGATGCGGCGCGCGGCGGTGATCGACTGCGGCGGCTGGGACGTCCGCCTGCCGCGCGAGTTCGGCCCGACGGAGGATTGGCTGCTTCAGCTGCAGCTCGCGGCGCGTGGCGAAGTGATCGTCGTCGACGCCCCCCTGGTCTACTACCGCATCACCGAGACGAGCGCCTCGGCCTCGCTGGAGCGCTCCGCCCGCGCCGCCCTCGAAGTGGTGCGCCGGCTCCAGACCGACGGCCCGCGGTTGCCACGCCTCGACTATTGGCGGGCGCGCAGCCTAGCCATGATCTGGCTGATGCGCCGCGCCAAGCGGACCAATCACCGGCCGCTGATGGTGTGGCTGGCGACCCACGCCTATCTGCGCAATCCGGTCTGGTTCATCGACCGCGAGTTGCGCGAACCGATCGTCAGCACGCTGCGCAAGGCCGCCCGCCGGCTCGTCCCGAGCAACAACCGCAGCCGTAAGGTATCCCGCAGAGATTCTTCCACCAAAGCGGGAACCGTGGCCATCACCCCCGAGTCTTAGGAAAAGCTGGGTTTGCTGGGTTCCCGCAAGGGGATGCTGGTCACGTAAGGGGGCGCGTGATGCCTTCTGCTCGTCTGTCCGTCACGCCTTTCGCTCCAATCAACGGAAGCACTTACAACCCCGGGTCGTTCGTCCTGGAGAACATCTCCACAGACGGCGCGCAGCTCAACACCGTCACGATCGACCTCAGCGGCTCGGTGTTCGGCGGCATGATCTTCGACCCCGCGGGCGGCGCGGGAGACAACGTCGCCAAGGCGTTCACCGTCGACAGCCAGTCGGGCACTTTCACCCTCGTCAGCGCCACGCCCGGGAACGGCAGCGATGCGCTCGGCTACAAGACGCTGACCCTGCAGTTGCAAGGCTTCGACCCAGGGGAGTCCCTGCAGTTTTCCATCGATGTCGATCCCGCCAGTATCAAGGGCACCAATTCGCCCGGACCCGGCGAGTCCGGCAGCGTCAACGGCCTCGAGCTCACCGGCAGCCAGGTCAGCTTCGGCTTCACCGGCGGACAAGGCCTCAGCAACGAGATCTTCAAACAGGCCAACGCGGTCGGCGGCGGCGTGGTCACGGTCCAGGCGGGACTGCCCGTCACGCCGACGCTCAGCGTCAGCGGCGTCTCCGGCTCGACGGCCACGGTCGCCAGCGCCCAGCAGACGGTCAACGTCAGCGGCCCCGCAGGCGCCACCGTGCGCGTGCTGGTGATCGAGGGCGGCGCCTTCACCCAGGGCGCCGGCGCGGGGTCGCAGCAACTCGGCCCGTTCGATTCCAACACCGCGCTCGGCGTCACCAGCTATGACGTCACGCTGAACAACGGCGGTAACGGCCAGGTCGCCGCCACCCTGGCGCACAGCGTGGCCGAGGGCGGTCACAACATCATCACCGCCGCGGTCGTCGGCGCCGGGGGCGTCACCGGACCAGCCACCGCACCGGTCATCCTGAACTTCGGGACCACCGCGACGGCCGGCGTCACCGTCACGCCTTCAGGCGGGTCGACCAGCGTCACCGAAGGAGGCGCCACCGACACGCTCAACGTCGCGCTCAACACCCAGCCCACCGCCAACGTGACGGTGACAGTCGGCGGCGACGCGGACATCACGCCCTCGCCGACGACGCTGACCTTCACCCCGCAGAACTGGAACGCGGCCCAGACGGTGACGGTCACCGCGGTGAACGACACCACGGTCGAGGCCACCGAGACGCACAACCTCACCTTCACCACCGCCAGCAGCCAGGCGGCCTACAACGGCCTCAGCGTCGCGCCGCAGACCGTCACCGTCATCGACAACGACAGCACGCAACCGCAGCCGATCGCGTTCACCCAGACCACGCTCGCAGGCCTGCCCGACGCCAACTACACCTCGCTGCAGTTCGGCCCCGACGGCCGGCTCTACCTGTCGCAGGTCGACGGCACGATTCTGGCCGTCCAGGTGCAGGCGACCAGCGGCGGCGGCTATCAGGTCGCGCCGGGCGGCGTCGAGACGATCAACGCGACCAAGCAGATCACCAACCACAACGACGACGGCGCGCTGGCGACCGGCTTCCAGGGAACGCGGCAGGTCACCGGCCTTGTGGTGACGGGCGGCGGCACTGCGCCGGTGTCGGTCTACGTCAGCTCCAGCGACCCCCGGATAGGCGCCGGCCCCTCCGGCGGCGACAGCAACCTCGACACCAATTCCGGGGTGATCTCCAAGCTCACCCAGCAGGCGGGCGGCGGCTGGAGCCGGGTGGACCTGGTGCGCGGCCTGCCGCGGTCGGAGGAAAACCACTCCGTCAACGGCATGCAGATCACCCCCGACGGGCAGACGATGTACGTGTCGGTGGGCGGCAACACCAACATGGGCGCGCCGTCGAACAACTTCGCCTACACGCCGGAGTACGCCTACTCCGCGGCGATCCTGAAGGTCGACCTGGGTGCGGTCGAGGCGATGTCGAACAAGACCGACCCCCAGGGGAATGTCTACAAGTACAACCTGCCGACGCTCCCGGCTGGATCGAGCGATCCCTTCCCGACCGATCCGTTCGGCGGCCGGGATGGGCTGAGCCAGGCGCGCATCGTCGCCGGTGGGCCGGTGCAGATCTACTCGCCCGGCTACCGCAACGCCTACGACCTAGTGCTGACCCAGAGCGGGCAGCTCTACACCGTCGACAACGGCGCCAACGCCGGCTGGGGCGGAACGCCCGCGCTCAACAGCTCCGGCCAGGCGACCAACGCGCCGGTCAACGGGGGCGTCGACGTGCAGGACGCGCTGTTCCGTGTGACGCAGGGCTTCTACGGCGGCCACCCGAACCCGATCCGCGCCAACCCGTCCGGCGCGGGGGTCTATCTGGACGGATCGACGACGCCGTCCGCCAATCCGTCGGGCTGGCCGCCGGTCCCCACCGCAGATTCTGCGGAGTCAGTCTTCAAGGCGCCGTCGACGAACGGCGCGCTCTACTCCAGCTTCGGGGCCTCGACGAACGGGTTGACGGAATACACCGCCTCGACCTTCAACTCGGCGATGAAGGGCGACCTCGTCATCGTCAGTTGGGACGACAAGCTCTATCGCGTCGACCTCAGCAGCAACGGGCTGACCGCCAACTCGGTGACCGCGCTGACCGGGACCAGCACGGTGCTGGGAGGCGGCCAGCCGCTCGACGTCACCGCACGCGGCGACGGCCAAAGCTTCGCCGGGACCGTCTGGGTCGCCAACTACGGCGGGCCGGTCACCGTCTTCACCCCCGGCAGCGGACCGCCCCCGCCGCCCCCAGGGACCGGCGATGCCGACGGCGACGGCCTCAACGACAAGACCGACCGCTTCGCCGAGGACGCGACCAACGGCAAGGGCACCGACCTGGTCGCCGGCCAGACCCTGACCTGGAGCTTCTCGCAGAACATCGACCCGCCCGGCCCCAACGCGCTGTTCAACATGGGCTTCACCGGGCTGATGTCGAACGGCGTCGACGCCTATACGGCCCTGTACAACGCCGCCAACATCAAGCCGGGCGGAGCGGCCGCCGGCTTCCAGGTCGAGCAGGTTCCGGCCGGCGATGCGCTGGCCGGCAACACCCAGCAGAACGGCTTCCAGTTCGGCGTCGACGTGAACGCCGGCGTCACCCGCTTCGTCGTCGAGACGAAGATCGACAATCCGTTCGGCGGAACACCGTCCACGACGCCGGTCAATTACAAGAGCCAGGGCTTCTTCATCGGCACGGGCGATCAGGACAACTACCTGAAGATCGTCGCGGCGGCGAACAACGGCGCGGGCGGCATCGAGATCGCCGGCGAGAACGGCGGCGCCTTCACCAGCCAGATGTACGGCGCAAACATCACCGGCGCGAACATCCAGGCGCTGGACACCATCACTCTGCGGCTGAACGTCAACGTCGCCAGCGGCCAGGTCACGCCTACCTGGACCTATACGGTCAATGGCCAGTCGTTCGACGGATCGGGCGCTGCGGTGCAGCTCTCCGGCGCCACGCTGCAGGCGCTACAGGGCTCGTACACGGTAGCGGGAACGCCGAGCGCGATGGCGGTCGGGATCATCTCGACCTCCTACCAGTCGAACCAGCCGTTCACCGCCTTCTGGGACTCCATCAAGATCACGGCGAGCGGCACGGGTCCCTCGTCGCAGCTCGCGCTCACCACCCCTTCGGTGACCCTCGCCGAAGGGAACAGCGGCGCCACCGCGTTCAACTACACCGTCGCGCGAACCGGCGACTCGACAGGAGCCGCCAGCGCCGGCTGGGCGGTCACGGGCTCTGGGGCCAACCCCGCCAACGCCGCGGACTTCCAAGGCGGCGTCCTGCCTTCAGGCACAGTCAGCTTCGCCGCCGGCGAGACCAGCAAGGTCGTCATCGTCAACGTGGTCGGCGACGCCACCGCCGAGCAGAACGAGGGCTTCACCCTGACCCTCTCCGGCGCGAGCGGCGCGACGCTCGGGACCGCCACGGCGAGCGGAACCATCACCAATGACGACGGCGTCCCGCCGAGCCAGCAGCTGGCCCTCACCACGCCATCGGTGACGCTGGCGGAAGGGAACAGCGGCGTCACCGCCTTCAACTACACGGTCGCCCGCACAGGCGGCTCGACGGGAACCGCCAGCGCCAACTGGTCGGTCGCGGGCTCCGGCGCCAACCCGGCCAACGCCGCCGACTTCCAGAACGGCGCGCTGCCCTCCGGGACCGTGAGTTTCGCGGCCGGCGAGACCAGCAAGATCATCACCGTCAACGTCGTCGGCGACACCACGACCGAAAGCACTGAGACATTCACCCTCACTCTATCCGGCGCGAGTGGCGCGTCCCTCGGGACCGCCACGGCGACCGGGACCATAACCAACGACGACGGCGGAACGGGCGGCCAGGTGTTCACCTCCACCGGCCCCGGCTCGACCTTTACCGGCGGCGCCGGGAACGACACTTTCAACGCCAGCCAGGGCAACGATAGCCTGACCGGCGGCGCCGGCGCCGACGTGTTCCGCCTGCCGACCGAGCCCTGGGCGCCGATCCACATCATGGACTTCGCGGTCGGGACCGATCGGCTGGACCTGTCGGCCCTCTTCCAAGCGTCAGGCTACACGGGGTCCAATCCTATCGCAGATGGCTACATCGTTTTGGCGAGCGACGGCGCGGGCGGAACGATCGTGCGCTACGATCGCGACGCCGCCGGGCCAAATCCGATCTGGCCGAACACCATCATCGACCTGCACGGCGTCTCGCCGAGCGGTCTGACCTGGGCGCAGCTCTCCGGCGGCGGCGCTCCGCCTCCACCGCCGACGACGACGGTGGCGCTCTCGACCCCCTCGGTGACACTGGCCGAGGGCAACAGCGGGATCACCGCCTTCAGCTATGCGGTCATCCGCAACGGCGACACCACCGGCGTCTCCAGTGCGAACTGGGCGGTGGCGGGCTCGGGCGCCAACCCGGCCAACGCCGCCGACTTCCAGAACGGAGTCCTGCCCTCCGGCACGGTCAGCTTCGCCGCCGGCGAGACGAGCAAGATCATCACCGTCAACGTGGTCGGCGACACCGCGACGGAGAGCAACGAGGGCTTCACCGTCACGCTGTCCGGGGCGACCGGCGCGACGCTCGGAACCGCCACGGCGGCCGGAACGATCACCAACGACGACGGCGCGCCCCCGCCTCCCGGCGGACAGGTGTTCAACTCGCCCGCCCCGGGCTCGACGCTGACCGGCGGCGCCGGCAACGACACCTTCAACGCCAGTCAGGGCAACGATGTGCTCACCGGCGGCGGCGGCGCGGACGTATTCAATTTCCCGGCGGAGCCCTGGGCGCCGATCCGCATCACCGACTTCACGCCAGGCCAGGACAAGCTGGACCTGCGGGCGCTTTTCGATGCGGCCGGCTACACCGGGACCAATCCGATCGGCGCCGGCTACATGTTCATCGAAAGCAATGGGTCTGGCGGCTCGTTGCTGCGGTTCGACCACGATGCGGGCGGCTCCAGCCCCGTCTGGCCAAACACCATCATCAACCTGAACATCGAGCCGGCTCAGGTGAGCGTCAGCGACTGGATCATGCAGTAGCGGGCGGCGTCAGACGAAGCGCGGGATCGGGCCGAGCTGCGGCGTCGGGTGATCGAATTCGAAGACCGCCTCGTCGACGTAGCACCAGCCCCAGCCTTCCGGCGGGTCGTAGCCTTCGATGATGGGATGCTTGGTGGCGTGGAAGTGCGCGGTGGCGTGCCGGTTGGGACTGTCGTCGCAGCAACCGACGTGGCCGCAGGTGCGGCAGAGCCGCAGATGCACCCAGGGCGAGCCGATCTTCAGGCACGCCTCGCAACCCTTGGCGCTCGGTGTGACGGTGCGGATGCCGGCGAGGTGAGAGCAGGTGGTCATGTTCACGCCAGCTCCGGCACGCCGGCGGCCGGCTCGATCAGCTTGTAGAGGGTGGTGCGCTGCTTCAGCGTCCGGCCGGCGGAGGCGGCGGCGGCGGCGAGTTCGGCGACCGTCACTTCCTGGCCGTGTTCGGCGCCCGCAGCCCGGCTGATGCTCTCATTCATCAGTACGCCGCCGAGGTCATTGCAGCCGGCGGCGAGCGCCGCCGCGGCGCCTTCGACGCCGAGCTTCACCCAGGAGCACTGGATGGAATCGATCGCGCCGTGCAACGCTAGGCGGGCGACCGCGTGCATCAGCACAGACTCGCGCCAGGACGGCCCGCGCCGGGCCTTGCCACGGAGATAGATCGGCGACTGCATGTGCACGAACGGCAGCGGCACGAACTCGGTGAAGCCGCCGGTCTCGAGCTGCAGGCGGCGGATCCTGAGCAGATGGCGCGCCCAGTGATCATAGCGGTCGAGGTGGCCGAACATGATGGTCGAGGTGGTTGGCAGGCCGACCTCGTGGGCGGCGCGCACCACGTCGAGCCATTCCTGGGTGCTGAGCTTGTCCGGGCAGATCTCGGCGCGGACCTCGTCGTCGAGGATCTCGGCCGCGGTGCCGGGCAGCGAGCCCAGGCCCGCATCCTTCAGGCGCTGGAGGTAGTCCTTCACCGGCATGCCCAGCGTCGCCGCGCCGGAGCTGACCTCCAGCGGCGAGAAGGCATGGACGTGCAGTGAGGGGACGGCGCGTTTCACCGCCTCGAGGATGCCGAGATAGGTCTCGCCGGTGTAGCTCGGGTGGATGCCGCCCTGCAGGCAGACCTCGGTGGCGCCGTTGGCGACCGCCTCGACGGCGCGCGCGGCCACGTCCTCGTACGGCAACACATAGGGCTTGTCGCGCGTGCCGGCCTTGGTCGAGGTCTTGGAGAAGGCGCAGAAGCCGCAGCTGTAGGTGCAGATGTTGGTGTAGTTGATGTTGCGGTTGATGACGTAGGTGACCACGTCGCCACGCGTCTCGGCGCGCAGGGCGTCGGCCGCCTGCACCACCGCCTGCGCATGCGCGCCGCGCGTCGAGAACAGGCTGACGATCTCGGCTTCCGAAAGCTCCAGGCCAAGCGCGGCGCGCTCCAGGATGCGATCCACCGAACGGCCCGGAACGGCCGCGGTGAAACTCATGCCCAGCGGCGCCTGCGGCGATCCCGGCGCATGGTCGGACGTGCCAGGCGACCAGCCGTGGTCGCGGGCCAGGCCCTCGCTGTCGGCGAGCTTCAGCACCGGCGCCCGCATAGCGACGTCCAACCACTCCCCGCGGGCGGCGATGAAGCGCGGATAGACGGTCAGCCGCTCGAGCAGCGGCCGGCCATAGCGCGCGCAGACCTCGGCAAGCGCCTCGATCTCCGGCCACGGCGCCTCGGGATTCACGTGGTCGATGGTCACCGGCGAGATGCCGCCCCAGTCGTCGATGCCGGCGTCGAGCAGCGCTTCGAACCGGCCCTCATTGAGATTGGGCGGGGCCTGCACCGAGACACCGTCGTCGAGGATGATCCGCGCCCAGGCGATGGCGCGGTAGAAGTCCTCGCTGGACGGCTCCGGCGCGCCGACCATCTTGGTGCCGGGCTTGGGCGCGAAGTTCTGGACGATCACTTCCTGCAAATGGCCGTGCGCGCGATGCAGGTCGCGCAGCGCGAAGAGCGAGTCGATCCGCTCCGCCTCGGTCTCGCCGATGCCCACCAGCACGCCGCTGGTCATGGCGACCTTGGCTTGGCCGGCCGCAGCCATGGAGGCCAGCCGCACCGCCGGGACCTTGTCGGGGGAACCGAAGTGCGGACCGCCGCGCTGGCGCAGCCGATCCGAGCTGGACTCCAGCATCAGGCCCGACGACGCCGAGACCCTGCGCAGCCGGGCGTAGTCCTCGGCGGAGAGGACGCCCGCATTGATGTGCGGCAGGAGGCCGGTTTCCTTCAGCACCAGCCCCGCGACGTGTTCCAGGTAGTCGACAGTGCGCTCGAAGCCCATGGCCGCCAGCACCTCGCGGGCGGCGGCGTAGCGGCGCTCGGGCGCATCGCCGAGCGTGAACAGCGCCTCCTTGCAGCCCAGAGCGCGCCCCTTGCGGGCGATCTCCAGCACCTCCTCCGGCGTGAGGTAAGGCGCCTTCAGCGAGCGGGGCGCCTTGGCGAAGGTGCAGTAGTGACAGACGTCGGCGCAAAGCTGGGTGAGCGGAATGAACACCTTGCGCGAATAGGTGGTGCGGGCGGGACCGCGGGCGTCGCGGCGGGCGCGGGCTTCGGCGAGAACCGCGTCGGTCGGGGCGGCCAGAAGTCGACTCTTGAGATCCTGGTCCGTGCTCATCCCGACGCTCCGCCCTTACTCGGCCGGCGGGTCGCCGTACGTGACGCCCGCTTCGGCCAGCACCGCCTTGGCCAAGGCCACGCGATCCACATGTGATGTCATGATTGTAGGCGCAAGCGCGGCGTGCACGCCAACCGCTTCGACATCGGCTATGCGCGAGCGGTCGGATTCGTCGACGATCAGCTGGTCGATCAGCCCCAGATAGTGCCGCGCGATCCCGGCTACGTCGACGCTTGCGCCCAGTTCGCCCATCAACTTCGCGAGCGGTCCCTTGATCGCCTTGCCGGCGACGATCGGCGACACCGCCAGCCGCGGCGCCTTCAGAGCCGCGAGCCGGTCACTCACGCCCGGCAGCGCCAGCAGCGGATCGACGCTGAGGTAGGGGTTGGACGGGCAGACGATGACGCACCCCAGGTCCTCGCGCGCCAGCGCCCGGGCGAAGCCCGGCGACGGGCGGGCGCGCTCATCGCCTTCGAAGCGGATGGCGCGGGCCTCCGGTCGGCACTGCTCGGCGACGAAATAGCGCTGGAAGTCGAGCTCGCCCTGGTCGGTCAGCACCTTGGTGCGCACCGGATCGTCGGTCATCGGCACGATTGCGGGCGCGATGCCGAGCCGCTGGGCGAGGTCGGCGGTGATCTCGGAGAGGGTCTCGCCCGCGTGCAGCCGGCGGGTCCGGGCCAGGTGCATGGCGAGGTCACGGTCGCCCAGCATGAACCATTGCGCCTCGCCCAACCGCCCGAGCTGAGCCATGGCCTGCCAGCTTTCGTCGACGACGCCCCAGCCACGCACCGGGTCGGAGAGCCCCGACAGGGTGTAGACGACGGTGTCAATGTCCGGCGAGACCGAGAGACCGATGTGCTCGAAGTCGTCGCCGGTGTTGACGACGATGGTCAGCCGCTCCGGCGGCAGCACCGCCGCCAGCCCCGCCGCCAGCTTGGCCCCGCCGACACCGCCGCACAGGGCCAGCACGTGGCCGGTGGCGTTCGCGTTGGCGCTCATCGAAACAGATCCTCCGCCAGGGGGCGGAGCACCGCGACGGCGCCAGGGCCATCCTCCGCCGAGACGAAGCGGTCGAGGCCGCGAACGACGGCGGCGGGAACGCCCTCGGCCCCCTCGCCCATCACCAGCACCGCGGCGGCGGCGGCGCTGTCGGCGACGGCGACCAGCGTCGCCTGCAGGGTGCGCCCGAAGAGGTCGGTCTGGCCGCGACGGTCGTCGAGCACCGTCAGGCCGGCGACGCCGATGGCGGTCCCGGTGGTGCCGAGCCGCCAGGCGCGCCCCAGGCTGTCAGCGATCACCACGGCGGGCGCGACGCCGGTCAGCGCCTTCAGTTCCGCGCGGATGGCGCGCGCGCTGGCGTCGGGATCGACGGGCCACAGCAGAACCGCGTCGTCGGCCCCGCCCTCGACGTTCGAGGCGTCGATGCCGGCGTTGGCGGCGACGTGGCCGGTGCGGTGGCGCGTGATCACCACCGTCGGGGTCGAGCGCATCAGCGCTTCGCTTTCGTCTTGCATCAATTGCAGCAACGGAGCCGGCCGGCCGATCCGCTCGGCGAGCGCCTGAGCATCCGCGCCGGCGGCCACGTCGCCCAGGCGTACACGCCGCCCCTCGGACTTGGAGACGATCTTCTGCGCGACGACCACCACATCCCCAGCGCAGAGCGCGACCCCGCCGCGGTCGGCGGCGGCGGCGGCCTCCCGCGCTACGCTCGTGCCCTTGGTGAACAACGGCATGCCCACGAGCGGCAAGACCTGTATCGCGGCCGCACCGGTCACTTCCCTCTTCGACGCGTCATTCATGAGGGTCCTTGTCGCCGGGGGCTGAATAGGAATGCAACCTTGCCTCCTGCTCGATCCAGGCTATGCCGAACCCGTATCGTAACGACAAGGGCGGGAGGCTTAAGGAACAGCATGGCGAAAATTGCAGTCGTCGGCGGCACGGGAGATCTCGGGAACGCCATCGCGAAGTGCCTCGTCGCCCGGACCGACCACCAGGTGTCGATCGGCTCGCGCTCGGCGGAGTCGGCGGCGAAGGCCGCTGCGGCGCTGGGCGAAGACGTCGGATCGGGCGCGAACCCGGATGTGGCCGCCGCCGCCGACATCGTGATCGTGACCGTGCCCTACTCGGCCCAGGCCTCCACGCTGGAGGGCATTCGCGAGGCGGCCGCCGGCAAGATCGTCGTCGACACGACCGTGCCGCTGGTCCCGCCCAAGGTGATGCGCGTGCAGCTGCCGACGGCCGGTTCGGCGGCGCTGGAGGCGCAGGCGATCCTGGGGCCTGAGGTCCGGCTGGTCACCGCCTTCCACAACGTCGCCGCGCACAAGCTCGCCGAGGGCCACGACGTCGATTGTGACGTGCTGGTGTTCAGCGACGACCTCGAAGCCCGCACCGTGGTGGTCGGCGTAGCGGCCGACATGGGCATGCGGGGCCTGGCCGGTGGGGCGCTGGCCAACTCCGCGGCCGCCGAGGCCCTGACCTCGCTGCTGATCTTCTTCAACAAGACCTACAAAGCGGACGGCGCAGGCGTGCGCTTCACCGGCCTGACCACCGCCCCGCCCCTGTGACCTGCTGGGTCGTCATACCCGTCAAGGCGCCAGACGCTTGCAAGACCCGATTGGCGGGCGTGCTGACCGAAGACGAGCGGCGCGCGCTCGTCAGCTCGATGCTGCAGGCCGTCGTCGCGGCAGCCGAGGCCGCGCGTGGCGTGGACCAGGTGATGCTGCTTGGCCCGTCGCGGCATGGCCTGCCCGAGCGGCTGCGCCTGCTCGACGATCCGGGCGGCGGACTCGGCGCGGCGTTGGCCTCGGCGTTGGCGCAGGCCTCCGCCGCCGGCGTCGTGCGCCTGGTGATCCTGCCCGGCGACCTGCCGAAACTGATGCCATCGGACGTGGAGGCGCTGGCGAGCCTCGCAACCCGCGAGATTGGCATTGCGCCCGATCGCGCCGAGGCGGGGACCAACGCGCTGTCGCTCCCCCTTCCACAGGCCGCGGATTTCAGCTTCCGCTACGGCGAGGCGAGCTGCGCACTGCATTTCGCCGAAGCCCAGCGCCTGCGACTGCCTGTGAGACTGATCCGCACCTCGGGCCTGGGGCTGGACATCGACGCCCCGGGCGATCTGGCGGCGCTCGCAGACCCACGCTGAAAGCACCCGGAATTCCGCATGAAGTTCAACGTCCGACTGCCCTTCGACCACATCGAGCCGGCCTCCGAGTTCCAGAGCGCCGAGGCGCTGGGGGAGGTCGCCGGCCTAATCGACCGGCTAGGCTTTCACGGCTGCATCGTCACCGATCACCCCGCGCCGACCGGGCGCTGGCTCGACGCGGGCGGCCACCACGCGCACGACCCATTCGTGATGCTGTCGTTGATCGCCCAAGCCACGCGGCGCATCCGCCTGCAAACCGGCATCCTGGTGTTGCCTTACCGCAACCCGTTCATCACTGCCCGCGCCATCGCCACGCTCGACACATTCTCGGGCGGCCGCGTCACCGTCGGCGTGGGGGCCGGTTATCTGAAGGGCGAGTACAAGGCGCTCGGCGTCGATTTCGACAACCGCAACGCGCTCATGGACGAGTACATCCTGGCGATGAAGGCGGCCTGGGGCGAACGCGAGTTCACCTTCAAGGGCACGGGCTACGAGGCTCTAGGCACCCGCCTCCTGCCGCTGCCGCCGCAGCGTCCGCATCCGCCGCTCTTTATCGGCGGCAACTCCAAGCGGGCGATCCGGCGGGCCGTCGAGCTGGGCGACGCCTGGACGCCCTACCTGACGCCCAAGGGTTACGCCGCCACCAACCGCACCGCCGAGATCGTCGATGACGAGGGCCTGGCCGAGGCCATCGGCTACATGCGCGAGCAGGCCGAAGCGATGGGCCGCTCGCCGGTGCAGGTCGCGCTCACGGGCATGAACTCCCAGGCTCCGGCCCAGGAGATCATCGACCGCGTCGGGCAGCTCACCCAACTCGGCGTCACCGCCGCCGAGGTGGTGTTCGCCGGAACGACCCGCGCCGCCTGGTGCGACGAAGCCGAACGCTTCCAGGCCGAGGTCATCGACAAGCTGTGACGGCGTAAAGTGCCTCTCTCCCGCGCAGCGAAGGGAGAGGGAGCATCAGGCTTACGAGCCGGAATAGACCACCGCGCCGTCGGCGGTCTTGATCTCGGCCCACTGCTTGCGGACGAGATCCTTCACCGCAGCCGGCAGCGGCACGTAGTGCAGCTCGCTCGCCGCAGCGTCGCCGTTCTTGTAGGCCCAATCGAAGAAGCCCAGCACGGCCTTGGCCTTGGCGGCGTCAGCCTGCTGCTTGTGCATCAGGATGAAGGTCGCGCCAGTGATCGGCCACGTGGCCTGGCCGGGTTGGTCGATCAGCACCAGGTAGTTGCCGGGCGCCTTGGTCCAGTCCGCGCCGCCGGCCGCGCCTGCGAAGGCTTCCGCCGTCGGGTTGACGAAGGCGCCGTCCTTGTTCTGCAGGCCGGTGTAGGTGAGCTTGTTCTGGCTGGCGTAGGCGTACTCGACGTAGCCGATCGCGCCCGCCGTCTGACGCACGAAGGCGGAGACGCCGTCGTTACCCTTGCCGCCGATGCCGGTCGGCCATTCTACCGCATCGCTCGCGCCCACCTTCTGCGCCCAGGCGGGGCTCTTGCCCGCCAGGTAGGTGGTGAACAAGAAGCTGGTGCCCGAACCGTCGGAGCGATGGACCACGGTGATTGGCAGGTTCGGCAGCTTCACGCCGGCATTCGCCTGGGCGATCTTCGGATCGCTCCAGCTCTTCACCGCGCCCAGGAAGATGTCGGCCAGCAGCGGGCCCGTGAGCTTCAGTTGGCCGGACTCGACGCCGGGCAGGTTCACCACGGGCACCACACCGCCGATGACGGTTGGGAATTGGTAGAGCCCTGCCTTGTCGAGCTCCTCCGGCTTCATCGGCTTGTCGGAAGCGCCAAAGTCGACGGTGTTGGCCTGGATCTGCTTGATCCCGCCGCCCGAGCCGATCGCCTGGTAGTTCAGAGTGAGGCCGCTGGAGGACTTGTAGTTCTCGGCCCAGCGCGCGTAGAGCGGCGCCGGGAAGGTCGCGCCCGCGCCCGAGATGGCGACACCGCCGGAGGCCGCGCCCGCGGGCGTCTGGGCGTTTCCGCCTGCCGGCTTATTGCAGCCTGCAAGCACGAGCGCGCCTGCGGCCAGCGCGATGCTCGCCGTAACAGCAGATTTCATCATCATCGGTGTCTCTCCCGTTGGTGCAGCGCTTATGGCGAGCCCGTGTGACGCGGACGTGACGCTTGGTCCGTCTACAGACTTTTTGCGCGAGCCCGCGGCCGGTGATCGCCGCGCCGGCTGCTCGTACAAATTGCCAAATCCCGAGCACGGGTCCAATCCTGACGGCGCCCTCGATCAGCGGCGGGACAACCGTATCGCGCGCCCGCTCGTTACCGAGGAAGGAGGCAGGACATGCGACGAACCGATCCGGCCGCCGCCATGTGGGCGGAAGCCGTACAGATGCTCACCAAGGCCGAGCGCCTCCATCGGCAGTTGTTCCACCCCGGCCGGCGCGAAGGCGGCGCCTGCTGGGAGCCGCCGATCGATATGCTGGAGACCGACAGCGAAGTGCTGGTGCTGGCCGCGCTGCCCGGCGTCGCGGCGGATGCGGTGGAGGCGGCGATCCAGGACGGCGTGCTGATCATCTCCGGCACGCGCAGCCCGCCGCCGGAACTGGAGCGTGCGGTGATCCATCGGCTGGAGCTGCCGCAGGGATGTTTCGAGCGCCGGGTCGCCCTGCCCAGCGGCCACTACCACGACGTGCGCCGCGCGGTCGCTAACGGCTGCCTCGTCGTCAGCCTGCGCAAAGCGCGCTGAGGGAGACGCCCAGATGTCGGAGACGCCTCAGCCCCCCGCCACGCCCATCGACGTCCCCGACGCCGCCGGGCTTGCCCCGCTCCCCGCCGACGCGGTGATCATCGTGCCGGTGCGCAGCGCCGTGCTGTTCCCCGAGAACGTGCTTCCGATCGCACTGGAAGGCCGCGCCGCAGTCGCCGCCGCACAGCAGGCGGTGCGGACGCAGCGGCAATTTGCGATCGTGCTGCAGAAGGACGCGAACAACGACAACCCGGGCCCGGCGGAAATGCACCGCATGGGCGTGACCTCGAACCTGCTGCGCTATGTGACCGCGCCGGACGGCGGCCATCACATCATCTGCCAGGGCGTCCAGCGCTTCCACATCACCGAGTTCGTGCCCGGCTGGCCGTTCCTGGTTGCGCGAGGGCTCTACATCCCCGAACCCGCCGCCGAGGGAGAGGAGATGGAGGCGCGGTTCCTCAGCCTGAAGAGCCGCGCGCTGGAGGCGCTGGAGCTGCTGCCCGGCGCGCCGCCGGCGCTGCGCGAAGCCGTCGACGCGGTGACCTCGCCGGGGGCGCTCGCCGACCTCGCCGCGGCGCACATGGACCTGAAGCCGGAAGAGAAACAGGAGATCCTCGAGACCATCGAACTCGGCCAGCGGCTGGACAAGGTCTCGCGCCTGCTCTCGCACCGCATCGAGGTACTTAGGCTCAGCCAGCAGATCAGCCAGCGGACCCGCGCGGCCTTCGACGAGCGCCAGCGCCAGGCGGTGCTGCGCGAGCAGCTGGCGGCGATCCAGAAGGAGCTCGGCGAGGACGAAGGCGGCGGCGCCGAGATCGCCGACATCTCCGCCGCCATCGAGGCCGCCGGCATGCCCACCGAGGTGGAGGCGCAGGCCCGGAAGGAGCTGCGCCGGCTGGAGCGCACGCCCGACGCCAGCGCCGAGTACGGCATGATCCGCACGTATCTGGAGTGGCTGACCGAGCTGCCATGGAAACTGCCGGAGCCTGCGACGATCGACATCGTCGAGGCCCGCAAGGTGCTCGACGCCGACCACTACGGCCTCGACAAGATCAAGCAGCGGATCATCGAGTACCTGGCGGTGCGCAAGCTTTCGCCCGACGGCAAGGCGCCGATCCTCTGCTTCGCCGGGCCGCCGGGCGTCGGCAAAACGTCGCTCGGCCAGTCGATCGCCCGCGCCATGCAGCGCAAGTTCGTCCGCGTCAGCCTGGGCGGCGTGCACGACGAGGCGGAAATCCGCGGCCACCGGCGCACCTACATCGGCGCGCTGCCCGGCGACATCATCCAGGCGATCCGCCGCGCCGGCTCGCGCGACTGCGTGATGATGCTGGACGAGATCGACAAGATGGGCTCGGGAATTCAGGGCGACCCGTCGGCCGCTATGCTGGAAGTGCTCGATCCGGAGCAGAACTCCACCTTCGAGGACAACTACCTCGCCGTCCCGTTCGACCTTAGCCGGGTGGTGTTCATCGCCACCGCCAACATGCTGGACGGCATTCCCGGCCCGCTGCGCGATCGGATGGAGATCATCCAGCTCGCTGGCTACACGGCGCGCGAGAAGCTGGAGATCGCCAAGCGCTACCTTGTGCGCCGGCAGGTGGAAGCTAACGGCCTGAAGCCCGAGCAGGTGACGATCGACGACGACGCCATCGCCCATGTGATCGCCGACTACACCCGCGAGGCCGGTGTGCGCTGGCTGGAGCGCGAGCTGGGCCGCCTGATGCGCAACGGCGCCGTGCGGATCGCCGGCGGGGAGACCGACGCCATCCACATTGGCGCCGAAGACGTGCTGAAGGTGCTTGGCGCGCCGCGGTTCGAGAACGAGGTCGGCATGCGCACCAGCGTGCCGGGCGTCGCCACGGGCTTGGCTTGGACGCCGGTCGGCGGCGACATCCTGTTCATCGAGGCGACGCGCACGCCGGGTGGCGGTCGGCTGATCCTGACCGGTCAGCTCGGCGACGTCATGCGCGAGAGCGCCCAGGCCGCGATGAGTCTGGTGAAAAGCCGCGCCGCTCAGTTGGGCATCGCGCCGGAGACGCTGGAGCGCAACGACGTCCATGTCCACGTGCCGGCCGGCGCGACGCCGAAGGACGGTCCCTCGGCCGGGGTGGCGATGTTCACCGCGCTCGTCTCGTTGCTCAGCGACCGCAACGTGCGCAGCGACACGGCGATGACGGGAGAGATCAGCCTGCGCGGCCTAGTGCTGCCGGTCGGCGGCATAAAGGAGAAAGTGCTGGCCGCGGAGGCCGCGGGGCTGAAGCGGGTGATGCTGCCGGCCCGCAACCGCCGCGACTTCGAGGACATCCCCGAGGAGACCCGCGCCAAGCTTGAGTTCATCTGGCTGGAGACGGTGGACCAGGCCATCGCCGCGGCGCTGGAGACGCCGGGCGAAGGCGGCGCCGCCACGCCTGCCAGCCACGACGGCGGTCAAGCGATGGCGGCTAAGAGTACGCGGTAGGCCCCTACCCCGCCGGCAGCATGGCCACGACGGAGTTGTTCTTGCCGATGAAGCGCACGCCCTTGAGGTTGGCTACAGGCGCGTTGCCCCACTCGGCCTTGACCTCGATCGGCGTGACCGCCTGGGCCGCCGGCGACTGCGGCTTATAGGCGACGACGTCGACGTCATAGATGCCGTCGGCCGGCCGCGCGGCGTTGATCCGCGGTACGAAGCTGAACTGGTAATAGCCCGCGGTCGGCGTCTGGCCGGTGGCCTTCAGGCTCAGGCTGCCGTCAGCCTTGCCCTTCGCGACGCTCGCGGTGTCGACTTGCAGGACCTGCTCCTGCCCGAAGTAGAGCTGCGCCGGCCTGGACGAAGACTTTTTCACCTCGGACGCTGGCGCCGCCTCGGTCGCCTGACTCTTCGATTGTTCGCAGGCGGACAAACCCAGGCAGGCGAGGATACCCGCCATGATAACGGTCCTACGCACGAATCACCTCCCCATGACTGTAGGAGGCAAGGGTGCGCCTCACCGGTGAAGCCGGCAAGTTTTTGATGGATCGGCGTTATTTTCCCCACCGTCCGAATTCTGGGCAGGCGCTTATAGGCTAGGCTTCGCCGCGGCGGAGCAGATCGTCGAAGTAGGCGATCGTCCGCTTGAGGCCCTCTTCAAGCTGGATCGTGGGACCCCAGTCGAGCAACGCCTTGGCCTTGCCGATGTCGGGCTTGCGCTGCTGGGGGTCGTCCTGCGGCAGCGGCCGGTACTCGATCTGCGAAGCCGTGCCGGTGAGCTCCACGACCTTTTCGGCGAGCGCGCGGATGGTGAACTCGCCCGGATTGCCCAGATTGATCGGGCCGGTCACCGCATCGTCGGTGGTCATCAGCTTGAGGAAGCCCTCGACCAGATCGTCGACGTAGCAGAACGAGCGGGTCTGCTGGCCCTCGCCGTAGAGTGTGATCGGCTCGCCCTTCAGCGCCTGGACGATGAAGTTGGAGACCACGCGCCCGTCGTTGGGGTGCATGCGCGGCCCGTAGGTGTTGAAGATGCGGGCGACCTTGATGCGCAGCTTGTGCTGTCGGTTGTAGTCGAAAAATAGGGTCTCGGCGCAGCGCTTGCCCTCGTCGTAGCAGGAGCGGTAGCCGATCGGATTGACGTTGCCCCAGTATTCTTCCGGCTGCGGATGAACGGTGGGGTCGCCGTAGACCTCGCTGGTCGAGGCTTGGAAGATCTTCGCGCGGCGCCGTTTGGCCAGGCCCAGCATGTTGATCGCCCCGTGCACCGAGGTCTTGGTCGTCTGCACCGGGTCGTATTGGTAGTGGATCGGCGAGGCCGGACAGGCGAGGTTGTAGATCTCGTCGATCTCGACGAAGAGCGGAAAAGTCACGTCGTGGCGCAGCAGCTCGAAGTTCGGGTTGGGCAGCAGGTGCGACACGTTGCGGCGCGCGCCGGTGTAGAAGTTATCGACGCAGAGCACTTCATGCCCTTGCTCGATGAGCCGCTCGCAAAGATGAGAGCCGATGAACCCGGCGCCGCCGGTGACGAGAATCCGCTTCATTTTCATTCCTTTGAGCAGGCTCATCGGCTCAACGCCCGAGCTCGGCCTTAAGGTGGAGCCGCGTGCGAAATTTCCGCTGGCCGGGGCCTAGCGGGCGCTTGCGCGCCGGCCGCGGCGTTCCGGAGCCTTCGCGACAGGCTCGGCCCTCGTCCACAGCCGCTCGTCCGGCTGCAGGCGGCGCGCGCGATGACGGGCCGCCAGCTTCTCCCGGTAGGCCTCCTCATAGTCGAGCGAGAGGGCGAGCATCTCGTAGGCGTCGTGGTCGAACTCGGCCGCGGCGCGGAGATAGACGTCGAGATTGACGAGGTCTGGGGCCGGCAACTCGCCGGCCAGATAGTCGGCGCACATCTCTTCGTAGAGCGCCTCGAGCCGGTCGACGAGCTTGTTCATGTCGAACAGGTCGCAGGTCGGGCGGTGCAACTCGAGCTTGGCCTTCAGCGCCGCCACGCTCGCCGGCGCGCTGGCGAGTTCGACGGCGCGCGCGACGAAGCTCTGCGGGTTGTCGCAGACCAGTTCCGGCAGGCCGGCCGAGCGAACCAAGCTGCCGCAGACCCGCGAGGCGAAGCTGCGGCCGGACATGGTCAGCAGCGGTACGCCCATCCACAGCGCGTCCGACGCCGTGGTGTGGGCGCCGTAGGGGAAGCTGTCGAGGAACAGGTCGGCCAGCGGATAGCGCGCCAGGTGGTAGGGATTGGCGAGTTTGGGAGCGACGACGATGCGCGAGCGCTCCACCCCGCGGGCCTCGGCATAGGCGGCCAGCCGCTCGACGGTGGGCGCGCCGGGATCGAGCAGCCACAGCACGCTTCCCGGGACCGAGCGCAGGATCTGCAACCAGCGCTCGTAGGTGTGCCGCGTCAGCTTCTGTACGCCGTTGAAGCTGCAGAACACAAAGGCGTCTTCTGGCAAACCCGCCTCGGCGCGGGTCGGCCGGTTCGGCGCGACCAGGCGCTTGCGGTCGTTCGGCTGGTAGCACGACAGCCGCAGCACCTTCTCGGTGTAGTAAGCCTCGTACTCAGGTGGAATGATCCAGTCGTCGGCGATGACGTAGTGGTGGAACGGCGTCCCCATGGTGCCGGGATACCCCAGCCAATTGACCAGGATCGGCGCCGGCCGGCGCGCGAAGAGGCCGGCCCGCCCGTCGCGGGTGTGGCCGTTGACGTCGACCAGGATGTCGATCCCGTCGGCGGCGACGCGGGCGGCCGCAATGTCGTCGTTCATCTCGCGGATGTCGACCCAGTGCTCGACCGCGCCCTTGATGCGCGCGTTGAGCGCGCCCTCGTCCGGTTTGCCGCAGTAGTAGGCGAACACCTCGACCTTCTCGCGGTCGTGCAGTTCAAAGAGCTCGGCCATGAGATAGCCGATGGCGTGGTCGCGCAGGTCGGACGAGACGTAACCGAGTCGCAGCCGGCGGCTGGAGAGGTCGATTTCCGCGTCACGGCGGTCGTTCGGATTGACCTCCGGATCCGGCGTCGACTGCTCTACGAAGCGCACGGAGGTGCCCAGGTGCAGGACCGGGTCGTCCGCATAGGCCGAGGCCGAAAGCGGGCTGATCCCCATCATCAGCGTCTTGCGGTCCACCCGCTCGGAGCCGGCCATGACGGGCCATTCGCACTGGCCCATGCGCATGGCGACGTACTGTTCGATCACGTCACGCTGCGCCGGGACCAATTCGAGAGACTCGCGCAGCGCCACCTCGGCCATGGCCGGGTTGTGATGGTCGGAGAAGACGCGGCCAATCTGCTTGAGCGCCGTGACCTTCATCTCGATCGACGCGCCGGTCACCGGGGCGACGCGACCGAGCAGCGCCTTCCAGGTCTCGATGCCCTGGTCGGGCGCGCCGCTGCGCTCCTGGACCCCGCCGAGATTGATGTAGGCCGGCAGGAAGTCGGGATTGGCGGCGATCGCGTCGTGCAGCAGTTCAGAGGCGGTCTTGAGGTCGCCCGCGTCGCTCTCCAGCACCGCGCAGTTGAACTGCGCCACGTGCCGGTGCGGCTCAGTCGGGTTGAGCCGGATCCACAGCTTGTAGAGCTGGCGCGCGAGGTCGGTTCGCCCCGCGGCGTTCAGCGTCGTGGCTGCGTCGATCAACTCCGCCAGAGAGAATGGACCGGCCGTGAGCCTCTGGAGCGCCGCGAAGAAGACGGTGTCGGACATGAGGCCTCGGCCACAGCGATGATTCGGATCGGAAAATCATCGCACGGCGTTCGCGCCGCGGCCAATCGAGGCCGCCGGCCGGAAACCCGGCCGGCGTCTCAGTGGTGCTAGCCCGCCAGGACGTAGGCGGCGGCTTGTTCGTCGGACATCGACTGCACCTGCGCCGTGGTGAAGCCCGCCAGCTGCGTGGTGGTCATGGCGCTGATGTTGGTGGTCGACAGCTCGTCGATCTGGAAGGTGGTCAGGCCGCCGATCTGGGTGGCGCTGAGCGAGCCCATCTCGGTAGTGGTCAGCGCGCCGATCACCGTGGTGCTCAGCTTGCCGATCTGCACCGAGCTGAGCGCGCCCACCTGGGTCGAGGTCAGGCCCTCGAATGTCGTCGCGCTGAGCGAGCCCAGCTGTGTGGCGTTGAGCCCCTTGATCTGGGTGTCGAACAGGCCGGCGATCTGGGTCGAGGTCAGTCCGGAGAAGTTGGTGGCGCTGAGCGAGCCGATCTGAGCGCTGGACAGCGATCCAAGCATGGTCGAGCTGAACTCGCCCATGTCGGTGCTGCTGAGCGCGCCGATCTGCGTCGCCGAGACCCCGCGCAGCTGGGTGCTCGTCAGCGAGTCCATCTGGGTCGAGGTCAGGGCCGAGAAGTTGGCGGTCCCGAGGCCAGAGACCTGGGCCGTCGAAAGCGCCTGGATCTGGGTCGTGGTCAGCGCCGACACCGTGTCGGTGGCGAGGCTGGCGAGCTGGGCTCCGGTAAGGCCCTTCACCTGCGTGGTGGAGAGGTCGCTCATCTGGGTCGAGCTCAGCGACGTCAGCGCTGTGGTCGTCAGCGAGCCGATCTGGGCCCCGGTCAGGAGGCCGATCTGCGTCGAGGTGAACTCGCCGATGTCGGTCGCCGACAGCCCCTTGAGCTGCGTCGCCGAGAGGCCGCCGAGCTGGGTCTGGGAGAGGCCCTGCATCGCCGTCGTGTCGAGCGAGGACAGGTTGGTCGCCGAGAGCGCGCCGATCTGGCCGCTCGAGAAGGCGCCGATCTGGGTCGCGGTCAGCTCGCCGAAGTCGGCGGTCGACAGGC